>Ga0131853_10015822_pt1 | contig 13785 bp, 13 predicted proteins | sample TergutLab28metaG_FD_92764 | JGI IMG/M metagenome (GOLD analysis project Ga0131853, IMG submission 92764) | Labiotermes labralis P1 segment gut microbial communities from Petit-Saut dam, French Guiana - Lab288 P1 (version 2) (version 2) | ecosystem: Host-associated > Arthropoda: Insects >... | reverse complement strand
GTGGCCGTTGGAAAATGGTGCCTGTGTTTGACAAAGAAACAGGTTTACTTTATACTTTTATGCGTGAATCTCGATATGACGAGTTAAAAAGACAATTAGAAAGAGGTGCAAGAAATACATATCATTATGTCGACTGTCTTGTACATATGTTAAATCCAGATTTAATTGGCATAGTACAGCAATTGCAATTTGACACATCCACTTATTCAGTACAGGACACTTCTTTTGAAAAAATGAAGAAAACGGTTATTAAAATCTTGAGCGACCTTAAAGTATCCGAAAGTATAGTTAAGCGTCATGTATTGATTTTATTCGATAGTGACAATAATGAGTTGCTTTCAATTCGTGCGGTTATGATTGATCGAAATATGAATATTGCTATCGAGTCAAATTTGAATAAATATATTACTCCAACCGAAAGCATCATTATGGATTCTATAGGTGATAGCAATAATGCTTCAAATAATCCAAGCCGTGGATTAAGGCTATCGGGAGAAGCAATAAAGAGAAAGAAAAGAAATATTGGATACAAACCTACTGAAGAAAGCGATACAGGTATTGAAGAATAAATAATTTAGAGAGGAGTATTCTTCTTTGAAAACTGAACATACATTCAATGGAGACAGATTGAAGAAAGCTCGCATATATCGTGGACTTACTGTAGCTGACCTAGCTGATAAAATTGATTGTCAAAGACAGACTGTTTCTATGTATGAAAACAAGAAAATACAAACTCCTGATAATGAAACAGTATTGAAAATATCAAAGGAACTAGGCTTTCCAATAAAATATTTCTATGAAGAAGATAAAGCACTAAAAATAGGGTCAACTTATTTTAGAGCATTGTTAACTACAAATAAGAAATACCGAAGTGAGCAAATTCAAAAAATGGAGTTAGTATCGGATTTGTATTCATTTATAAAAAAGTATATTGATTTTCCTATTTTTACGCCATTAGAGGTAAACAGCAATAATTTGCCCGAGGAAGCCGCAACTGCACTTAGAAATTATTGGGAGCTAGGCAATAAACCTATTGAAAATATAATTTTTATCGCAGAGGAAAAAGGCGTTTTAGTAACTACTTTTGAAACTTCTACAGATACAATTGATGCTTTTAGTCAAATGGTTGATGTAGACGGTCAAAGTATATATTTAATCGGATATTCCAGCAATAAAACATCTGCTTCACGAATACATTTTGATATTGCCCACGAGCTAGGGCACATTTTAATGCATGAGTGGAGCGAAGATATTGAAATGCTTTCAAAAGATGAATTTAAGGAACGTGAAAATGAAGCTAATTTGTTTGCATCTGCTTTTTTGTTACCCAAAGATACTTTTTATTATGATGTAAAACAGCGCCCTAATAGTATACCGTACTATACTGAGCTAAAGAAAAAATGGAAAGTTTCAATTGCTGCTATGATACGTCGCGCATACACATTGGAGGTTATTTCTTATCAAGAGTATCAAAATATGATGAGAGATCTTCAGCGTCGAGGACTAAGAAAAAAAGAGCCACTTGATGATACTTTAATTACGGCCAAACCAACTTTATTAAAAACAGCTATCCAGATGTTACTGGATGAAGATGTTTTTACCCCCAAAGAATTTATTGATGAATTATCTTTTGGTCACAACCTTAGCTTGAATCCTAAGGAAATAGAATTTTTGCTTGATTTACCTGAAAAAACTTTATCCATTGATAATATAGTGCCATTGCATAATTTGCGTGTCTTAAAGTAACGTTTATTAAAAAACGGCTAATATCTCATATTGCTTGAGAATTAGCCGTTTCCCAAATCTAACCCAAACAGATGCGCATAATATTTTTTATTATACTGTCTTATGAACACCTGTCATTACTGAATCTTTTTTATGTACTATAACAGCACCGTCTCTAAGCCAAGCCAGAAAACAGTCAGTTTGTACACTTTCGAAACCTCTTGATTGAAGTTCGCACCTTTTTGATACTGCTGAAGCCCCTTCGATTTCATCTTCATCTAAGTATTTAATATCATTTTGACTATCGAAATGTGACGCAGTTTTTGTCAAGCCTGTATTCCAAAAATCAAGAAATTCAGCCCATTCAACAAATCCAATGCTCTTAATATCTGCTGCAAACTCTCTGGGGACAAAATGTAAACGCAGCTTACCGGATATGCCTGCAATTATATTAATTAAGGGTTTAAATTCATTGGCGGCAAAATAAAGCCTTGCCGGTGATTTGCTTTTGTCCAGTATTAAAATCAGGTTGTCACTATCTTTTAAAAGTTCAGCACTTTTGCAATCATCAAAGTTTATATAGTTTATTGATGAATACTTAAATTTTTTTGCTCTTTCTATTAATGTATTAAAAGTATCTTTTCCAATCATCTAGGTATTTCCGTAAATTAAGATTTATATTAGCTTTATTGCAGTGGTATGTTTCGCCCTAATTATGTATTTTTAGGCTGTTTATCCTTGTATAAATTTGCCTGCAATAGAAAATAAATCATCAAAATTAATTTTCTTCAGGTTTGATGTATCTATTTGAATCGTCTGGCCTATTGCCACTTCTGTAAGTTTTCCCTTCAACTGACCTTCTTTCCAGGAATCTTTGCTCTCCCCCGGAACTAAATGAACCCAGTGGCGGTTTCCGGCTTTTTCCCGGAGAAAATACCGTTCATAAATAGCATTCAAATCACCGTCAAAAATAAAGGTCAAGCAATTAGAGTTGTATTTTTCAAGGAGAGTTTTTATTGTTTCTGCCTCTGATATCCTAAAATTTGCTTCAAGTATACAAGGTTTGTCTATGGCTAAAAAACTTTCGGCAATATGCAACATTAAATCAACTGCAACAGCTGAGCCTTTTTTGTGGGTTTCGCTGCTCCAAGCCTCAGCGTAACTATCGCCCATAGTTTCTTTTATAGTATCTTTGATAAAACAGGGAACTCTTAACACCTTTGATAAATTGCGGGCAAAAGTGGATTTTCCTGCACCGCAGTATCCGCCTATTATAATCAAATTATTACCCAATTAAATCACATCCTTAAAAAACTTAACGTTGGTCAAATGCACCTGTTTCTTAGGCAGGGTAAGCGTTTTGCAGTGAAGTGGCGGTCAAAACTCTCACTTCACGCAGCGAATGAAAATTGTTTGCGAAGCCAAGCCTTTTGGCTAAAACAACTTTATCTGTCCATTTATCCCGTTGGCTCGCCTGTCATCTTCCTTTAGAAAGTGGCCCGTAGAAGGAATTTTGTTTATGCGGTAATACTCAGCATCTGCACTTACGAATTTGTCTACCGGCTTAAGTGCAGTCAGGCGGCTGTTTTTCTTTAATGTATAAACTTGAACCCCCGAAGAATTCTTAGATTGATTGGCGCCTATTAAAGCTGTTGAAAACAGCGAGGCCTTGTCAAAGTCTCTTACTGCTATATAGTCTCTGTCTTCTGGTATGTAATCTGCAAAAACAAGCCTAGCTTTTGAAGAATATGCACTTAGAAGTTTTTTTCGGTTCATTTTGGTTTGATAACTGTCCATTTGAATTTTTGCTATTTTACCATTATCAAAAGCGAATATAACATAGCCGCTATAGTCTGTGGTGGCGCTCATAAATACAATTTGTTCACCATCTTCTAAGTCCAGCAGATTAGGCAAATAATCACCTAATGATGAAGCTTTGCAGTCAGGTATTTCATATGTCTTAGCTTTGTACACATTATGCCTGTTAGAAAAAAACAAAAGGTCGCTTTTGTTGGTTATTTCTATTTCTTGTAAAATCTCATCATCTTCTTTTACGTTTTGCTCCGAAGCAGAGCGCAAAGAAACAAGCGGTATTTTTTTAAAGTAATTTTGCCGGGTAAAAAAGAGTTTGAGGCTGTAATCGTCAATAAAAACTTCTTCTGTTACTTGCTCTATTTCTTCTTCATACACAATTTCTGTTCGCCTGTCTTTTCCGTGTTTTTTGCTTACTGATTTAAGTTGTGCCACTATTATTTGGCTTATTTTTTTGTCACTTTCCAAAATAGACTCAAGCTCTTCTATTTGATTTTCCAGTTTCTCTTTCTCGCTTATTCGGTTTAGAAGATACTCTTTGTTTAGGTTTCTAAGGCGTATTTCAGCAATGTAGTCGGCTTGGAGCTTATCAATATCAAAGCCTTTCATAAGGTTAGGGATAACCTTGGAATCCTCATCAGTATTTCTGATAATGGCTATAGCCTTATCAATATCCACAAGGATTTTTGTAAGGCCAACTAAAAGATGCAGCTTTTCTTTGCTTTTTTCAAGGTCAAAGGCAACTTGCCGTTTTATACAGCTTTTTCTGAAAACAAGCCAATTGTTTAATATGCCTTTTATACCTAGTGTTTGGGGCCTTCCGTCAATAAGCAAATTAAAATTACAGCTAAAGCTGTCACTAAGGGCTGTCATTGAGTAAAGCTTTTGCATTAGCCGGTCAGGGTCGGCACTTTTTTTAATATCTATGGCTATTTTAAGGCCCATAAGCCCGGTTTCGTCACGGATATCACTAACTTCTTTAAGCTTGCCGCCTTTAACAAGAGTTATCACCTTATCAATAATAGCCTCAGCGGTGGTGGTGTAGGGGATTTCGGTAATTTCTATGCAGGAGTTCTTCTTGTCGAAGGTATATTTGGCCCTAAGTTTAAAAGAGCCACGGCCTGTTTCATATATTTTTTCCATTTCAACTTTATTATAAATAAGCTCCCCACCTGTGGAAAAGTCAGGGGCCGGAAGACAGTCTGATAAATTGGTACCGCTGTCTTTCATATAGGCTATTGTGGCATCCACCACTTCTCTTAAATTAAAGCTGCACATAGAAGATGCCATGCCTACGGCAATGCCTTGATTCGCCGTTACCAAAATATTTGGAAAAGTAGTAGGAAAAAGCACAGGCTCCTGCATAGTTCCGTTATAATTATCTATGAAGTCAACGGCGTTTTTATCAATATCAAAAAATATTTCCTCACAAACAGCGTCAAGCTTAACCTCGGTGTAACGGCTGGCAGCATAGGCCATATCACGAGAATAGACTTTGCCGAAATTGCCTTTAGAGTCAATAAAAGGGTGAATAAGTGCCTCGTAACCCTTTGTAAGCCTTACCATAGTTTCGTAAATAGAACCGTCACCGTGGGGGTTTAGCCGCATGGTTTGGCCTACTACGTCATTAGATTTCATGCGGCCACCCTTTAAAAGCCCCATTTTATACATAGTATAAAGAAGTTTTCTGTGGGAGGGCTTGAAACCATCTATCTCAGGTATTGCCCGGGAAATTATTACACTCATGGCGTAGGGCATGAAGTTTTTTACAAGAGTTTCAGTTATATGCTGCTCTGTTACATTAGTTTCCGGTGTATTTGAAACATTTGAAATCTTTGAGGTCTTTTTGGTGTTCTTTGAAGGCATTACACTACCTCGCTTAAGTCTATATATTTATGTCCGTTTTCTTCAATGTGAGATTTTCTTGATTTTATATCGTTGCCCAAAAGCATTTCAAAGACTTCTTTAGTACGCGCAACATCTTCCGGGAGGACAGATATAAGCTTGCGGGTCTTAGGGTTCATAGTGGTAAGCCACATCATATCTGCGTCATTTTCTCCAAGGCCCTTTGAGCGCTGTATTCTAACAGAGCTTTTTTGCTTTGCGACAATATCGTTCTTTTCTTTATCACTGTAAGCAAAGAAAGTATTTTTTCCTGCGGTTATCTCGTAAAGAGGTGATTCGGCAATAAAAACCTTCCGCCGCTCCAAAAGCGCCGGGGTCAGTCTGTAGAGCATGGTCAGTATCATAGTGCGGATATGAAAACCGTCAACGTCTGCATCAGTACAGATTATTACTTTACTCCACCTGAGTGCTTCTATATCAAAGGATGAAAAGTCTTTAGAGTGTTTGGTTCTTATTTCAACGCCACAGCCCAGTACCTTTATTAAGTCTGTAATAATGTCGGATTTAAATATTTTATCATAATCAGCTTTCAGGCAGTTGAGTATTTTGCCCCTGACGGGAATAATGGCCTGAAAATTTGGGTCACGGCCCATTTTGCAGGAGCCTAGGGCAGAGTCACCCTCAACTATATAAAGCTCACGCTCGTTAATATCTTTACTCCTACAGTCTACAAACTTCTCAACTCTGTTGTTCATGTCAATACTGCCTGTCAGCTTTTTCTTAAGATTTAAGCGAGTTTTTTCAGCAGTTTCGCGGCTTCTTTTGTTTATAAGCATCTGTTCGGCTATTCTGTCTGCGTCAGCCTTGTTTTCTATGAAATAAACCTCAAGGTTCTTTTTAAGGAAGTCAGTTAAAAAATCTTGTATGAACTTATTGCTGATAGATTTTTTAGTTTGGTTTTCATAACTGGTTAGAGTAGAAAAAGAGTTTACAATAAGCACAAGGCTGTCCTCTATATCCGAAAAAACAAGCCTTTTCTCATCTTTTTTATAAAGGCCGGCAGATTTTATATAACCGTCAATGGCAGATACGAAAGCGGACTTAACAGCCTTGTCCGGCGAGCCGCCGTATTCCAAAAAGCTTGAATTATGGTAATATTCCAGCCTGTTAACTTCGTTAGAGAAGCAGAAAACAATCTCAAATTTAAGCTTATAATCAGGCTTGTCATTACGGTCTGCGCCAACGCCTTCCCCTGTGAGATACTTAGGCGCGGTGAGTGTTTTTTCCGCTAAAGTGTCGTCATTATCAAGCTCGTTGATATCGCCGTTTTTTGAGGTCAATTCTTTTATATAGTCTTTGATTCCCTCTTTGTAGCAAAACTCGAATGTAGCATCACTGAATTCATCATAAAGCACAAACTTAAGGCCGCTGTTTACAATGGCCTGACGCTTTAGAGTTTCCATATAATACTCAAGAGGCACAGCTATGTCGGTGAAAACCTCCAAATCAGGCCGCCATCTAATGCGGCTGCCGGTAAAGGTTTTATCGGTGCGTGCCTTATTCATACCGCCCACATTTTCCCCATGTTCAAAGTGGAAAGTATATTCGTATCCATCCCTAAGCACACAAACATCCATATACTCAGAGGCATACTGAGTAGAGCAGAGCCCAAGGCCGTTTAAACCAAGGCTATATTCGTAGCTGTCACCTTCATTGTTTAGATATTTACCGCCTGCGTAAAGCTCACAGAACACAAGTTCCCAGTTATAGCGCTGCTCAGAATTGTTAAAATCAACGGGAATACCACGGCCATAGTCAGTAACCTGAACGGAATAATCCTTATAGCGGGTTACTTCAATTATATTGCCGAAGCCTTCCCGGGCTTCATCTATGGAATTTGAAAGTATTTCAAACACAGAATGCTGGCAGCCCAGAAGTCCATCGGAGCCAAAAATGACAGAGGGCTTTTTGCGAACTCGGTCGGCTCCCTTAAGTGATGTAATGCTGTCATTATCATAAGAGGTTTTCTTAGTCAAAAATATTACTCCTTATAATTAAAATCTTGGTTGCGATACCTATCTTAACACATATTTTCGAAAAATACAAAACATGCTTGTAATAATTGGTAAATATGATATACTATTTATAACTCATTTTAAGGGGGAGATTCGACATGGTTAAGTTTATTGCAGGGAAAAAAGGCGAAGGTAAAACCAAGCGCTTAATTGACATGGCTAACGAAACAGTAAAGACTACAGACGGGCACATAGTTTTTCTTGATGTAGACAGAAGACATATTTACGATTTGCATTATGATATTCGCTTTGTAGAAACAGGTGATTTTCCGTTATCTAATTACAGAGAGTTTGTAGGTTTCACTTGTGGGATTTTGTCGCAAAACAGCGATATAACCGAGATATTTGTAGATGGATTGACTAAAATTGTCGACAAGCTGGATTCTGAAGATTTGGTTAAGCTTATTGAAATACTTGAAAATCTTTCAAAAAATCATTCAGTCGATTTTATAATAAATATGAACTGGGACCCGGAAGCCGCGCCCGAGCAGTTAAAAGCACTTATGATTTAGCAGTGAGCAGAATAAATTAAAAATCCCCGCCTGAATGTATGGAAATTTTAAGTACATTTGAGCGGGGTTTTTGCTTATGCTAAAGCTACTGAGCGTTTAAAGCACAAAAAAATGCGTGAATTAATTTCGTAAGAGGTCTAGTTTAGCTACTAAATGAATGGAGGATAATTTATGGAATGCTATATTGACGGAGCGCCACTTTTTTATAAGGAGTACGGAGAGGGGATACCCATCTTATGCTTACATGGCTTTACTGTAGACCACAGAATTATGGCAGGCTGCCTTGAGCCAATATTTAATACACTGAAGGGCTATAGAAGAATTTACCCGGATCTGCCCGGAATGGGGAAATCATTGGCCCCGGAAAGCTTGAAAAATGCTGATGACATGTTGGAAGTGGTAAAAAAATTCATAAACTCAGTTATTGGAGATGAGAAGTTTTTATTGGTTGGAGAATCTTATGGGGGGTACCTGTCTATTGGTCTTGCATTGTATTTAGAGCAGCAAATTGAAGGCATGTTTTTTCTTTGCCCTTGTATTATTGCAGACAGGAAGGAAAGAGAACTTCCACGTAAAAAGGTTTTTGATTATGACAGTGATTTCCATGAATTAAATAAAAACAATAAAAACTACAAAGATTTTGAAGAAACCGCCGTAATTGCATCAGAAGAAACATTTGAAAGATATACAAGCGAAGTTTTGCCGGGGTTACAAGTGGCCGATACATTATTCACTGGAAAATATCAGAAAGAGGGGTATAGTTTTTCATTTGCTGATAAAATATCGAATATTGTATTTCATAAACCGGCCTGTTTTATATTAGGAAGGCAAGATGACTCGGTTGGATATATGGATGCTTTGAAGTTAATTCATAATTTTTCGCGGGCTACTTTTATAGCAGCTGATAATGCAGGGCACAACCTGCAGATTGAAAGAAGTGATCTATTTACTGCAAGCTTCACTGATTGGCTTGACAGAGTGCAGATAAATAAGTATTAAGGCCATTATAACTGGATGCGGCATTATAGCTCACATATTTGCAAAAATAGGAGAGTGAAATGAAAGAAAACTACGGCGTTTAATTGACTTACTTAATCGAAAAGAAGAAGAATAAGCAGGGTCTATAGTTTTTTTAAAAGTCATATAATTAACGGGTGATTATATGACTATAAAAAAGATAAGGCGCAAAAAATATGCTCCCATACGCAAACACCGCTACAAGAGCAAATATGTAAAAGGCAGAATAGATAGAGAAAAATTAATTAACTTGGCAGTTAATGTTACTGCTTTAATTTTGATAGGTATACTGTCGGTTTTTATATACAATTCTCTAACTGATAAAAGGGTAAGCCTGCGGCAAAACGCTGACTATGTGGCTGCCATGCGAATATCTTACAGTGATTTTAGAGGGCTTGGCAGATTAAGCACTCAGCGTGGAATGGATTTTGCACAGGTTTTGGCCTATTACTTTGCAGAAAATAATTTTTTTAGAGGCATGCCCACAGTTAACAGTGAAGAGTATTTAAGCTCTGAGTTTTTAGACGGTTTTCGAAAGATAGGCTCTGTGTATAGAAGAAGTGATATAGAGCCTCTTGAAGATATGTTTAGGGTTTTACTTAATGAAATAAAATATTTCCCAATACCTGAATCTTTTCAAGGGCAGATTTTAGATGATTACACATTCGGCGATACTTGGGGTGCAAAGCGTGACTACGGCGGCGATAGAACTCACTTAGGAACTGATATAATTGACACAAGAAATATTAGAGGACGTATTCCCATAGTTTCTATGACAGAGGGCCGTATTATGCATATAGGTTGGAATGAGCTTGGAGGCTTTCGCATAGGCATAGTGAGCGAAAGCGGAACATACTATTATTACGCTCATTTTGCTGAGTTTGCACCAAATCTTGATGTCGGTTCTGAGGTTTCAGCCGGTGAGTTCTTGGGGTTTATGGGTGATACAGGTTATTCACAGATAGAAGGCACCACCGGCAATTTTATAGTTCATTTACACATAGGCATTGCTTATAATGCGCCTTTTGTGGACGATGTGTTTTGGTTAAATCCGTATATATTGCTCAGGAATATTGAGCAGGGCAAGATAATTCTTAATTAATTCTGTCAAAATGCTGATTTTTGCACTTAGATATTGCAATTTTATAGGAAAAATGCTACTATGATAGAATAACTCTATTACATTTTCTGAATTGAGATGATGAGCATGCTAATAATAAACTGGAATGACTTTTTGCTTCCTTATGAGCAAGCGGTTTCCGAAATAAAACTAAAGCTTGAGAATGTGTCTAAGCAGTATGAGCAGGCCAATAAACACTGCCCTATTGAGATGATTGAAGGCAGGGTTAAGTCTGTTGGCTCTATACTGCAAAAGTGTGAAAAAAAGAGTATAAGCCTTGAAGAAATATCAGAAAAGGTAGAAGATATTGCAGGGGTTAGAATAATTTGCCGCTTTGTTGAAGATATAGAAAAAATCGTGCAAATGATTTATGAGCGGGAAGGTTTTGACATGAATGTTGTTGTTGAGCGTGACTACATAAATAATACCAAACCAAGCGGGTACAGAAGTTATCATTTGATAGTGGAGTATCCTGTTGTGACATTAAACGGCAGAAAAAATTTAAAGGCTGAAATTCAAATACGTACTATGAGTATGGATTTTTGGGCGACGATTGAGCATTCGTTGAGGTATAAGTATAACGAAAATATACCTGAGCATGTTCAAAACCGCCTTATATCTGCTGCAGAAGCTGCTTTTCAGCTTGACCGTGAAATGAGCAATATAAGGGATGAAATTATGGAGGCTCAAAAAATAAGCCTTATACAAAAATCTGCTGTTAATGAAATATTAAACAACCTTAAAAAACTTTACGATGCTGTTGAAGAAGATAAGGTTAATAAAATGAACAGAGAGTTCATTGAAATATATCAGGGAGGTAATATAGACAAACTGCTTGCTTTTAAAGAGCGGCTTAAAGTTATAGCTGACGTGTATAAGGTGAGGTTTTAGCTGTGGCGCTTTTTGCTGTATCTGATTTGCATTTAGGTAAAAATATGGATGTTTTTGGCGCACAGTGGGAACACCACCAAATAAAAATTGCCGAGAACTGGCAAAAAACAGTGAAAGATTCGGACACAGTAATAATAAGCGGTGATGTTTCTTGGGCTAAGCGCCTTGATGATGCTCTCCCGGACTTAGAGTTTATTAACAGCTTGCCGGGAAACAAAGTAATACACAGTGGAAACCATGATTACTGGTGGGATTCGACGCAGAAATTGAATTCGCTGTTTAAGAGCATCTTCTTTCTCAAAAACAATTATTTTGTATATATGGACTATGCCATATGTGGAAGCCGTGGCTGGATTTGCCCCGGCGATACCCGCTTTACACCTTCTGATGAAAAAGTTTACAGGCGCGAACTTAAGCGGGCTGAGAGGTCATTTGAAAAGGCAGTTTGTGACGGGTACAGAAAATTTATATTAAGCCTTCATTTTCCACCTGTTAATGATAAACTTGAGCGGTCGGGGTTTTCGGAACTGATAGCCAAATATAAGCCCGGGATAACTATTTATGGGCATTTACACAGTGTGAGTGAAGAAGCCCTTTTGCCGTACAAACTTGTTTCGGCTGATTACTTGGATTTTACACCGTGCAGGCTTATTTGAAAGGAGTAGTTTTGTTGGACAGGCACTGTCAATATCCGGTACTGTATAGAAAAAGATTTATTCCTTATGAAACAGTTAGTTTGAAAAACGATAAAATCGTATATATAAGCGAAGCTGTGATAAAAACCGAGTGGCAGGTTATAAAACCAAGGGTCGATTTTTCTCATGGCATCTCGTGGTATTTTATTGATAAGGGGTTTAAAGTTTCTAAGTTTTTTAAAGCAACAGGCCAGCTTCATTACATATACTGCGACATTATAGAGCATGAGTATAATGAATTGGAAAATTCCTACATTTTTTCCGATTTGCTTGTGGATGTGATTGTACACAATGATGGTTCTGTGCAGGTATTAGACATTGGAGAGATTACAGAAGCGCTTGACTTGTCTCTCATAACGCTAAAACAGGCGAAGGATGCTTTGACAAAGCTAGATGAACTGCTTAAAATAGTTTACGAAGGAAAAATTATGGATATGATTGAAGGTATTTGAAATGGAGAAAGCTAATAAGAAAAAGAAGGTTAATCCCCATGATGGGCACAGGGATAGGGTTAGAGAAAAATACTTAAACAGCGGTAACCTTGATGGTTTTGAAGAACATGAGGTTATTGAATTTTTATTGTTTTATTGTTATCCCCGGATAAATACTAACGAGATTGCCCATAGGATGATTAATGAGTTTGGAAGCCTTGCACAGCTGGTAGAAGCCAGGCCCCATGAAATATCAAAGCGCTGTGGTGTAAACTTGCGTGTGGCTACAATAGTGTCTTTGGTGTCGCATTTGTCCAGGGTGTATTTAACAGGCAAATATCAGCCGAAAGAAAAAATGCACAACACAAAGCTTGTGGGTGATTATTGTCTTTCGCTGTTTACTAATATTCGCTATGAGTGCTTTTACATAATCTGTTTAGATACCGGGAGGCGGCTTTTAAGAGCAGAGCTTATACATGAAGGCGGTATGGACTCGGCAGCTATTTATCCCCGTTTAATTGTAGAAGCGGCACTTAAAAACCAAGCCGCCTGTGTGGTTTTGGCCCATAATCATCCGGGCGGTACTTATATGCCATCTAAAAATGACATAGGGGTTACTAAAAGACTTAGGGCTGCTTTGGAAACAGTAGATATTCAGTTAGCTGACCATGTCATAATTGCGGATTCTAAATATTACAGCTTTATTGAAAAAAAGATACACTTTTAGAAAACTAAAAAGAAATTTGTACGTATGTTATATCAGGATACATAATAAAATAATATATAGTATGGCTTTCTACAAAAGCACATCAATGCTCCTACCGGTTAATTGCCGGTTTGCAGCAATTTATGGCTTTCTGCAAAGGCGGAGCAAAATTACAACCGGTAATGAATCCCATTTGCAGCGGAATCTCTTGCGAAGTTGTTTCACACAATTTTTTTGCGCTTTAAACACTCAAAGCTTTTGCGAAAAACGCACAAAAGTTTTTGTTGTTTAAACTTTGCTTACGCAGTCTACGCTGCCCTTTAAAGCCCGGGCTGGTTGGACGCTTTGCGTCCTGCTCGCCCAAGCATCCCGGGCGGCAGGCTAACGAATTACGCTTAAAAATTGGTTCAACAAATGATTTTGCAAGAAGTCTAATGTATAAGCATACGGAGGGGTGGTAAACAATGCAGAAAAAACTTTATAAAGCTAGGCATGGCAGCAAAATAGATGGAGTTTGTAAAGGGCTTGCCGATTATTTTGGCATGGACCCAACTCTAATGAGAGTTATATGGATTATTGGCTTAATACCTTTAAATGTTGGGTTGCTGGTAGCGTATATAATTTGTTCGATTATAATGCCAAGAGAGCCTGAGCACTACGACCATGAATAAGATTGGCCACAGCTTCCCCTGCTTTGACAGCAGGGGATTTTGACTTGTAGGGATTCCACTATAATATTTGAAAATAAAAGTTCGATATATTAACTGTAAGGTATAGTGAAATGAATTTATACTTAAATTCTTTTGAAACAGTATCAAATTAATTGCTTGTAATTAATTTGATACTGTTTCAAAAGTAGGCTGCGCGCGCAAGCTGTAAGCGGGAACCCATGAAAGCAGGCTTTCCGCTGGTCTGCCGCCCGGCTTTAAGGGCGGCGTAGACATGGGTAGCGGCGG
>Ga0131853_10015821_pt1 | contig 13786 bp, 11 predicted proteins | sample TergutLab28metaG_FD_92764 | JGI IMG/M metagenome (GOLD analysis project Ga0131853, IMG submission 92764) | Labiotermes labralis P1 segment gut microbial communities from Petit-Saut dam, French Guiana - Lab288 P1 (version 2) (version 2) | ecosystem: Host-associated > Arthropoda: Insects >... | reverse complement strand
CTTTTTGGATACCATGGGTGGGGGCAAATTATCCCTTCAAGTGCATCCCTTGACTGCATATATAAAAGCGCATTTTGGAATGAAGTACACCCAAGACGAAAGTTACTATATCTTGGATGCAAAGCCGGGGGCCTGTGCTTATTTAGGAATAAAAGAGGGCATTGACCCAGCAGAAATGGAGAAGGACTTGCGCGCTGCCCAAACCGGAGAAATAACTTTTGACGCGGACAAGTTTGTAAATTGCTATCCTATAAAAAAACATGACCATATTCTGATACCTGCAGGTACTGTACACTGCTCTTGCGAAGATACAATGGTACTTGAAATTAGCGCAACCCCATATATTTTTACATTTAAATTATGGGACTGGGGACAAGTAGGATTGGATGGACGCCCTCGTCCAATACACTTGGAGCATGGTCTGGCAAATATCCAATGGGACCGGAACACTACTTGGATAAATGAAAATTGCATTGGGCAAGAAGAAGTTTTGGAAAAAAGCGCGCATTTGCAAATAGATAAAACCGGCTTGCATCCTTTTGAGCCAATAGAAACCCTAAGGTATACATTAGAAAATGGAGCACCAGTAAAAATTGAAGCGAATGATAGTGTGCGCATGCTTAATTTAGTAGAGGGTTCTGCCATTAGAGTCAGCGATAAAAATAATAGCTTTGAGCCTATGACAATCCATTATGCAGAAACATTTATACTGCCGGCTTCTGTTGAGGATTGTATTATAACCCCCTGCTACCCAGAAGAAACCTGTAAAGTAGTTTTGGCTTATATCCGCGAATAGATAAAGAGGGATAAATTAAAAATTCAGTTGGGTGCGAAACGCACCCAACTGAATTTTTATTTTTATCCTGCTTTGAATATTCCTTATATTGTTAGAGATTTAAAATATCCTAGGAAATCTTTATTTTTTGTGAGCATTTCTTGTGTTAATTCTCTAATTTCTTGCATTGATAGAACACTGGCGGTTAGTGGGTCGAATAGGTTAGCTTGGAATACTTTCCATGGATCGCCTTCTATTGCGGCGTTAACAGCCATTTCTTCTATGCGGGCAGAATGGTCTATTAAGATAGCTAGGTTGTCTGGCAGTGGACCGGCCTGGATGGTTTGCAGCCCTGCAGAAGATGCGATAACCGGTGTTTCTACACAGGCAGAGTTTTGCAGATTGCTGATTAGGCCATTGTTTAGCTGATTTCCGTTAAACATAAATGGAGTTCCATCTCCAAATATTGCGTTAAATATATTGGAAGCGTATTCTTCACCACGGTCTAGATCAACTTCTTCTTCGGCCAGGAATTCGTTAAAACGGGCTTCCCATGTGTCATTTGCTTTTAGGTATTCGTTAAGGATATATGCATATTCGCCTGGGTTCCAGTTGGTGCCATGTGTACAGTATTTTTCGATTAGGTCTGAGCGTTTTCTAAACCATGCCATGTATTCAGAGTTGTGGCCTGATGATTCTGTTGGATAGTAGCCTAGCTGCAAGAACATTTCGTTACGAACGGGTTCTGCTGCCGCAACTTCTGGATTGTTAATTACTGCGTCGCGAATGAGTGGGTACACGTCTTTGCCGTTCCACTTAAAGTCTAAATAAAAGGCTTGGTGATTTATGCCAGAACATGTATAGGTTATTTCATTATGTGGTGCGCCAATCCAATCGGCCAGCATGTGTGCTGTGCCTTGTACGCTATGACATAGACCAGTTATATTTGCTTTACTTACGCGCTGCAAATAGCTGCACAACATTCCCATCGGGTTTGTATAGTTTAGCACGATTGCATTTGGACAAAGGGATTCTACATCACGAATAATGTCTAGCATAACAGGTGCTGAACGTAGGAAGCGGAAAACACCGGATGGCCCACGGGTGTCGCCCACGTTAATGTCCACGCCGTATTTTTTTGGAATCTCGATGTCATGCCGCCAAACGTCTACCCCACCTTGCAAAATGGTGATAACTACGCCGTCTGCACCTTCTAAGGCTTTTTTACGGTCTGTGGTTGGATGAACGGTTGCCGCGTACTTTCCAGCAGTAATTAGTTTTTGCACAGACTGGGCTGCGTAATTTAAACGCCCCTCATGAATGTCCATTAAATGAATTTCTGCATCCCGAAAATGCTCGAAGCTAAGGATGTCGCGCACTAGGCCATTTGTAAAACCAAGTGAACCTGCACCGATGAATGTGAATTTCTTTGCCATTGTTAACTCTTCCTTTCTAATGGGGCTCTGCCCCAAACCCCGCCGCTCCGCGCTTTCGACCCGGTTGCTACGGGTGCACGCTGTGCGTGCAAATAGTTTTTTGTAATTTTACATATATTCTTTTAAAGTTGCCAATTTAGGCTGCCCTTGGCTTCCGCCTGGGTAGCGTGTGCTTAAACTTCCGCAAATTGTAGCGGATTTTAAGCATTCTTCAATGGATATGCCGGATAAAAACCCATATATAAATCCGCCGTTAAAGCTATCCCCTGCCCCAACTGTATCAGCTACAGTTACCTTAAGTGCCGAGCCTTTTATAATTGTTCCGTTGGTATAAGCGTATCCGCCTTCTGCGCCGCACTTTACGGCTACTATTTTAACTTTTTCCCCTGCGTAGCGTAGGGCGTCTTCTATATTGCTTTGGCCGGTAATAAGCATTAGCTCATTTTCGTTTGGCAAGAAGATATCTATATATGGCAGAATATCGCGAACTCCCCCATCCCAGCTTTCTTCCGGATCCCAGTTGGTATCTAGGCTTACGGTTACGCCAAGTGCTTTGGCTTGTTTTAGGATTTCTACATAGTCTGACTGTAGGTTTTTTAGCAGGTAAAAACTGCATATATGCAAATGCCTTGTTTGGGGTAACAGTTCTAAAATCCAGTCTTTTTTTACTGTGTCCATATCTCCCATGTAGGTTAAAATTGACCTATCACTGTCAGACTTTGTTAAAACTGTTGTTAATGCGGTTTTTTTGTCATTGGTTTTTATGTGGCTGGTATCTACACCATTTTGGGATAGGCAGTCCATCATGAATGCACCCATGCTGTCTGAGCCTGCCACACCTACACCTGTTGTTTTTAGTCCAAGTTTGGCACATTGGCTGGCAAATATACATGCAGAACCGCCCATTTCTAGGCTATAACCGTCTACAAGTTTTTCCTTTTGGCCAAATTCTGGCACAGTGTCTCCGCAATCTATCAAAAAATCTACGCAAATATCAAAGGCTGTAATTACATCGTATTTTTTACTCACTGAATTACTCATCGTGAAACCTCCGTTACCTGTGCTATTTTTTCAAGGGCAAGTGCTTTTACCCGATCAAACCCAGCTTTGTTATATGTCTTTGGATCATATGCATCGGGGTTTTCCTTTAGATAAGCCTTAATGCCATCGCTGTAAGCAATGCGAAGCTCTGTGGCAAAATTCACCTTACATATGCCTTCGCGAATGCAGGCTTGTACCGCTTCTGCAGACAAACCAGACGCACCGTGTAATACCAGTGGAATTGAAACACGCTTACGAATTTCTACAAGGCGTGGAATATCTAAAACCGGTGTGCCTGAATATATGCCGTGGGCTGTGCCAATGGCTATGGCTAAAGAACCTACGCTTGTTTTGGCTACAAATTCTGCTGCCATGTCTGGGTCTGTGTAGGCACTTTCGGCTTCAATATCGTCTTCCTTACCGCCTATGCTGCCTAACTCTGCCTCTACAGGAATATCACCGGCCATCGCAACTACTTTGCTTGTACCGTCGATATTCTCCTCAAAGGATAGATGAGAGCCATCGAACATTATTGATGTGTAACCTGCGTTTAAGGCACTCTGAGCTACCTCTAGGCTTGTACCATGATCTAAATGCATGGCAATTGGCACAGGTGCTTCTGCCGCTAGGGCAGAAACCATTCCGGCAAAAACCCCAGGCGGTGCATAACGCAAAGTAGACGTGGTTGTCTGCAAAATAACAGGGGTGTTTTTTTCTACTGCAGCTGCAATAACGGCCTGAGCCATTTCCATATTTTCTACATTAAAGGCTCCTATGGCAATGCCTGCCTTTTGGGCATTTTCAAGCATTGCTTTGGTGTTTACAAGTGGCATATTTTCAAAACCTTTCTTAAATACATTCCTTCTGTCGGGCAAAGCCCCTTCCTGGGTCAGGCATTAGCAATACTGATGAAAGAAGAAAACCACTTCTTTCACTCCTTCATTCCTCCAGTCGGGCATAAATACTTCTTTCACGCTCTAATTTACAAGGGATATACTGTCACGCCTTTTACAACACGGTTTACAGAACCAGATGGCGAAGGGTTGTCTGTACCAATACCAAGTTTTAGAGACGTATGCATTGCCATTAGCTGCATAAACAATAGACCTTGAAGTGCGCCAGCAATATCCTCACCAACACCATAACCCTTGCTGGAATACGGAATTGCTAAATCTGCATTTACACTATTGATTGACTCGTCATGCAATACGGCAATTCTATTTGTGCCTTTTTCTTGGTAAAGTTCATTAATTAAATCTATATCGTATTTGGCAGTAAATGGCTTATTAGATACAAAATGTAGTGTTAGTGTTGTTGGTGACATTACGGTTTTTGGGCCATGTCTAAACTCCGTAGAAGCGTTGTTTCCTGCAACAACTGCGCCGTTGGTAAGTTCCATCAGCTTTAAGGCACCTTCTTGACAAACAGCAGCAAGCGGCCCGCAGCCCATAAACCATGCGCGGTCATAATTCCAGTTTGCACAGGTTAATGCCGCATCTGAAAAGCGACGGCCATTTTCCTCCACATAGTTTGCTAAAGCTGTAATATCTGCAGTAAGTTCATCCATTTTATTGCCATTAAATAATGCAAGCCCAGCTAACATCATACATGAAACACTGCTTGTCATTGCAAAACCTTTGTCGTTTGTGCCCTCTGGCATTACAAGCAATAAGCCTTTTTCAGATTCTGCAGTGGTTTTGCTTAGTTTGCTTTCGCCATCGCATACAATGGCTATTTCGTACAAGTCTTTTACGACTTTGCGTGCATAACGCACTGCCCCTTCAGATTCTGGGCTATTGCCGGAACGTGCAAAGGAAATGAGTACTGTCGGAATATCTGCAAACAGATAAGTTTCCGGGGCGGATACAATGTCGGTGGTGTGCACTGCTTCGCAAAGAACACCACTTTTTGCAGCAAACCCTGCGACACCGCGCCCAACAAAGCCGGAACTACCTGCGCCGGTTAGAATAATACGCTTGTTGTTTAGTGAGCCTATGGAGGAAATAAAGTCATTAATTTTAGACTTGTTCTCCTGTAGTACACCTACAAGTGCACGCCACATAGCTGGCTGATGAGCAATCTCTTTTGCGGTGTGACCGCAATTTTTTTCTGTGAAATAGGATTCTTCTTGCCCATAAAATGTTTTAAACAATTAAAACCACTCCCTACTGTATATTCGCGCCCAATTCGATGGTATAAGTAAAAAACTCTCCACGTACTGTAGAGTGACAATACTCCACCGGTTGGGCAAAATTGCTATAAGTTAATCGTTCAATTCGCATAGCGGGTGTACGCGAGTATTCTTTAAGTAACCGCGCTTCTGTTGCTTTTATTGCAACGGCTTTAAAGGTTTCGATAGCGCGTATGGGGTTAACCTCCAAAGCGCGCATTGCGTTATATAAACCTTCGACTGATACTAGTGATCCTGTAAGTTTAGGGCATAAATTACATGGCACAAAGGATGTTTCTACCGCATAAGGAATTTTATCTACACATCGTAATCTTGTAATTTGAAATACATCCTTATCAGCACCACGCAGCATTAGCTTAGTTGCAAGCTCTATATCTGCTTGTACAACATTAAAATCAAGAACCTCTGCTTCTTCATGCATGCCTTTAGACTTTAATTGCTCACTGAAAGAGTAAAACTTTGAAAGGTTATTTTCTATTTGCTGTATTCTTACAAATGTACCCTTACCGCGATATCGTGTTAAATGGCCAAGCTGCACCATATCTTCTACAGCCTTGCGCACGGTTATCCGGCTAACGCCATATATTTTGCACAGCTCCATCTCTGGCGGAATTCGCTGGCCGGGAGACCATTCCTGGGTAGTTATCTTGCTAAGCATGTCTGCCCGCAATTGTTCGTAATAAGGTAAATGAGAGGCTTTTAGCATTTGTGACCATTCCTTTTTTGCATACCTTTTTTGCATATGGTTTTGCATACGATAGATATTCAGTTGGTTGCAATTTGTTACCAACTGGATTTTTTTAACCTCTTATAACATAATTGCCTTATTGTAATATGTATTTCGGGGTAATGTCAATACAAAATTTGTTTAAGTGGTAAAAAATGAATTAGATTGTAATGTATTGTTATGTGCAGTTTGCATATGAATAAAAACATATATTGACCTAATAGGAAAAATGAATTATACTCAATTTACCTATTAGGTCAATAAAGGATGATTATATGATTACAAAGCTATTAGAACTAGAACCAACAAGACGCAATGCTATTTTGAATGCCGCATTAAAAGAATTTGCAACTAAGGGCTATACTGAAGCCTCAACAAATATAATCGCAAAAGAAGCCGGAATTTCAAAAGGATTGATGTTTCACTATGTAAGCAGTAAGGAAAATCTATTTTTTGCTGTTTATGATTATTTCGCAAACATAATGGATACAGAATACTTTAAGTTGATGAATTTCAACATAAAAGATATTTTTGAAAGATTGCGGCAATCATATCTTCTACAGCTTGAGCTCGCAGGAAAGTATCCTTGGATTTTTGAGTTAAATAAATTATCTGCCGCATCTAATCCCAATGAAATAAAAAAAGAGCTTGCAAAAAGAACAACTAAGAAGCAAACATCTTGCGATATATTTGAGGGAATAGATGAATCAAAATTTAGAGCTGGCTTGGACATTGAAAAATGCAAGCAATTTATACTTTGGACAAATATCGGTTTTACAAATCAAATTTTGGAAGAAGTGAGAAATATAGAGTTTGACGAGCTAGATTATGATGGCATTGTTAAAAAATTAGATGAAAACTTGCAAGAGTTAAAAAAAATATTCTATTAAATAAGGGGGCAAAGAAATCATGAGAAATGTTTTTTATCTAATCGCTGGATTATTGTTTGTTTTACTTTCAGTTACCCACACTTGGTTTGGTTTAGAAACAGCGCTGCCTATTTTACATGGGTCTCATATTGATAACAGCACAATAGCTGTTTTCACATTTCAATTGCACATGATAGGCATCCAAGATTTATTTTACGGTGTTGCGGCAATTATCATGTCCTTCCAGAGAGATATGGCTAGGGTAAGATTTGCAGCCCGGCTACTTACTGCAATATTGCTTGGACGTTGGGTTATTATGACGCTTGTTACCATTATATATGATACAAATAACATAATGAATTTATTGACAGCATCAATAGCGTTTTTAATATTGATCATCTTGCTGGTGTTGGGGGCTAAGGTAAAGAATAATTAAGATGGCATCATACTCTCTATAAAAATGCCATACCCTTTGGTAGGATCCTGCACAAACACATGGGTTACTGCGCCAACAACCCGGCCATTTTGCAAAATTGGACTACCGCTCATGCCTTGTACAATTCCACCGGTTATTTTAAGAAGTTGAGGGTCTGTAATACGTATTACCATTCCCTTTGTTTCATCTGTTGTAAAACGATTTACACTTTCAATATAAATTTCAAATTCCTGCACGGCACTTCCACTCACACTGGTTAAAATTGTTGCAGGTCCTTCTTTTATGTGGGAACGCAAGGCAATAGGCATAGGTTCCCGGGTAACTATTTCGGCCGCAGCATGAGAGTCAAGCCTACCATAAATCCCACTTGGGCTATTCATTATAATCTGTCCTAAACTGCGCGCCGCATCCACTGTTCCTTCAAGTTCCCCAGGTGCACCGCGTGCGCCTTTTTTAACGGATGTTACTGTGGATGGCATTATCATACCGCTTTTTACAGACATCAACTTTTTTGTATCTACATCCATTATACCATGACCAAGTGCGCCAAAAGTACTTGTGCGCGGGTTGTAATAGGTCAGTGTGCCAATGCCCTTGGTAGAATCCCGCACCCAGGCGCCAATGTGCCTAATACCGTCTGTTACTGCAATTTCGGGAATTATTTCAACTTGCATTTCTGTATCATTACGACGGAGATATAGAAAGATATTACCCTTGCTTTTTGCGATAGTTTGGCTCAATGTCTCTTTGCAATTTATGTTTTGGCCGTTTACCTTAAAAATTAAATCTCCCGCCCTAAGAATCCCTTCACTTGGGCTATGTGTTTCTCCATCTGTACCTAAGAAATTTCCTGTACCCAAGACCATTACACCATCTGTGTTTATGCGCACGCCAATGGCCGTGCCAAGGGGCACAACTTTTATTTCGGGTACAATTTCAAATACAACCCGGCGCATTGACACACCAAATGCGCCAATTGTCATTTCCGCGGTACCAACGCCATCGGTTTGAATTGTCAAAGGACGCAGGGCACGAATACTAAAATCTTCTGTAACAGGCAGATCGTTTACCTTAGTTACAGCGGTTGTTTCGCTTTGGAATGTGGCCGAAAGGGGCAGTCCTATGCTTATCCTGTGGGTAGCAAACTCTGTCATGCGTATTTCATGTGGAAAACGCAGCAAAATAGTGACACTGCCAACGCAATAGCCAATAAGTATTGATATGAGTAAAAATGCAGAAATTTTTAATCCTCGACGCATGTTCAGCCCCCAGCCAGATATTCTATAAATATCCTAGCCTAAATGCGTGAAGGTTATACTGGTAAAAATCTTCTCCTGAGTTTAGCCGACGCAAATTCAATAATTAACATCCCAATAAAAATGACCACAATAATTGTTGTAAGATTTGGAAAATTTAATTGGCGGCTTGCCCGGGAAATAAGCATGCCAACACCACCAGCCCCCACAATTCCAATAGAAACCGAATCGGACACATTATTTTCTAGCCTAATGGCAATCCAAGAAATAAAAGCGGTGGCAACACTTGGCAAAAGTCCATGGATAATCATTTGCAAACGACTCGCGCCTGTTGCTCTCATAGCCTCTATAGTGCCAAAATCCTGCTCTTCTATGCTTGTAATAAACGCGCGGGTTAAATATCCAACAGAGGAAAACATAAGTCCGATAACGGCGGTAGTATATCCAAAGCCAAGGCTTGCAACCACCATAAGAATAAGCACAAGGGAAGGCACCGCTCTAATAAGGCTAACCAAACCTTTTATTACCCAGGCAAGAGGCTTAAAGGGTGCAATATTATCCGCCGCTAAAAATGCAAGTACCATAGAAACCACCGCACTAATAACCAACGCGCAAATACCAATTGCAATGGAGATAAATAATTGATACAAAATTTCTGGCAAAATATTTGGGTTAAAAGCAAAAAGACGAGGTAAAACCGTACCGGCATTATCCATAAACCGTGTTGCAAACAGTACTATATTAAGGTCTAAATAACGCACAGCAAAGAAAAACAATGCCCCAAGCCCAGCAGCTAATATCACATTACAAAATTTATTTAAAATAGGCGTAAGCTGCACATTTTTTTGCAATAACCTGCGCATAGTATTTGTCAAAACTTCTGTAATTAACACAAGCAAAACCAAAATTATGATGAGGGCCATTGCACGACGAAAACTGCGCAAATCTAAATTATTTTGTATCACAAGTCCAAGACCGCCTGCGCCAACCATACCTAAAATTGCAGATGCACGTATGTTTATTTCAAAAGAAAACAGAGTCCAGTTAATCCAAGAAGGTACAAATTCCGGCACAAGTCCGTGGAACAAAATTTGCCAATAGCCAGCACCATTTGCACGCAATGCCTCTAGTTTTGTTCCTGCAATTTCATCGATAGAGTCTGCGTAGGAGCGGGCTAAAAAACCCAAAGTTGCCATTACCAAGGTTACAACACCCAGCATAGAACCTATGCCAAAAATAAAAACTAAAACTGTACCCCACACAAGCAAAGGCACATTGCGTAAAAATGACATAAAAAAACGCGCAATACCGCGCAATATAGGAAAAGGATTCATTGTACGTGCCATTAAAATACCAAAAAAGAACGCCAAAAAAGCAGATATGTACGTACCTACTACCGCGAACATTAGCGTACGCCACACATTTGGCATTTGTGTAGCTATGCCAGCAAAATTTGGAGGCAGAAAGTTATTGTATGCAAAAGAAAAAAAATTAGGAAAGGACGCAAACACAGCGATTGGATTTACATTTAAATATATAAATGAGGCCAGAATAATTGCCAATACTGTGGCAGCGATCCCCCACCCTGTTATGTTTATAGTGGTTCCCATTTTGAAAAAAGTTTTCTTGTTCTGGTAAACACCCTCTGTTCCTGGGGCAGAGGTGGACATCTGCCCATCACCGCTATTGGGATCTTCATCATCGTCCGCATCATATATGAACGCAACAATTTCGTCAGTCAGTTCCGCTGGGGTACCATCAAAAACAATATGGCCATTTTTCATGCCAATAATCCTTGTGGCATATTTTTTTGCAAAATCTACTTGGTGTAAATTTACAATGCATGCAAGCTCCCGCTCCCTTGTTGCATCCTGTATATGGTCCATTACAACCTGTGCAGATGCAGGGTCTAATGAGGATATAGGCTCATCTGCAAGCAGAAGCTTAGGATGCTGCATAAGTGCGCGGCAAATACCAACACGCTGCATTTGTCCACCGGACAACGTACCTGCCTTTTGATACATATGGCCCGATAGTCCAACGGTGGCAAGCAACGCTTCTGCCTCCAGTTTATCTTCCTTTGGATATAAGCCGAGAAAACTCCTAACAAAAGGTGTTTCTCCCAAACGTCCATGCAATACATTTTTTTTAACATTCGTTCGCGCAATTAAATTATAGTGTTGAAATATCATACCAATACGTGTGCGCACCTTACGAAGGGCAGAACCTCTTGCCGTATCCACCCGCGTACCGTCAAAAATAATTTCCCCGGCGGTTGGTTCTATCAAGCGGTTTATGCACCGCATCAGTGTTGATTTGCCCGCACCTGAAGGGCCGACAATTGCAACAAACTCGCCGGTATCAACGGCAAGGTCAACTCCATGCAGTACAAAATTTTTGCCGTCATATGTTTTTTTTAGATTGCTAATGGAAAGCAGCATACATTCACCTTTATATTTAACTTATATATTTGTGTAAAATCCCAAACATAAGTCTATCACAGGCATAAAGGCTTTACAACGAAAAAATCCAAGTGTCTAGTGACACTTGGCACTTGAAAATATTAAATACCTCTTAACTATAAATCATTCTTTACCTTGTCTTTATATGGATGCTTATTTATACTCAGTGTAAAATTGCTATAAATTAGGAGGAAATATGTTTGAAATAGATAAGAAAATTATCAGCCAGCTTCAAAAAATAATTGGCAATGCCAATGACATCGCTGTACGTTCATACTTACAAGGATACGTTGGGCGTGGTTGGGTTGATGATTTAGCGAACCCCTCTTGCGCACGTATAATTGTTGATGAATTTTGCTATTTTTTTGGCAACCATAAAGCTGCTGGTGCCATAAATCTTGTTAAAAATACGCCCAATAATATGAGATGGCTTACAATGATACCTCAAAATGATGGATGGAGCCGTATCATAGAAGAAGTCTATTACGAGAGTGCCAGAAAATTCCCACGTTATAGAATAAAATTTGACAAAAATAAAATTGACCGCAAAAAATTGCAATCCTATATCGATAACCTTTCCCCTGAATACAACCTAGTTAAAATTGATGAAAATGTGTATAACCAAACCCTAAGAGATGAAGTTGCAGAGGAGTGGTATTCCCTATACCATTCCGCAAAAGATTATGCAGAAAGAGGGCTAGGCTATTGCATATTTTTTGGTGACGAATTGGTTAGCGGCGCATCTTCTTGCATGAGTTGTGATGACGGAATCGAAATTCAAATTGATACAAAAAAAAGCTTCCAGCGCAGAGGGCTTGCTACAATTTGCGCTGCAAAGCTTGTACTTGAATGTTTAGATAAAAATATTTACCCCAGATGGGATGCAGATTGTAAAGAATCTTTATCACTGGCAGAAAAGCTAGGGTATTTGTTTGATTGTGAATATGATGCCTACGCGGTTAAACTTTTTTAAACTCGCAAACATTACAGGGAAGCAAATATGAATATTGCTGAAAGCATTTTGGCTTTCTTTAATAGCTATAGGAGGGAAACTTAATGGCAATTCATTATTATTCCGGCTGGTTTGATGGCCCGCTACCAGCGCAGTTTGCAGAATCTTTGCGTAAAGACATAATTGACAGATCGTCCATTGCAATAATTTGGGGAGCATGGGGCATAGAAGAGTATGTGCGTATCGCAAAAAATGACTGGCTTACCCCCGCAGGCCTTGTTTTTGAAGAATACCATGGGATTGACACAGGTATGGACAAATTAACGGCACAAGAAGCCGTTAAAAATGCCTCTGTTATTTTGCTGACAGGTGGTTACACAGCGCCTCAAATGGATTTTATTAAGGAATATAACCTAGACACAGCTATCAAAGAAAGTAGCGCAGCTGTTATCATGGGAATCAGCGCAGGTGCTTATAATATGGCCAAAAAATGTGTTGGCGTAGTAGATAACAACTACGAATCTGAAAAACGCGCCGTATACAACTGTCTTGGACTTGATGACTTTGCTTACGAACCTTATTTTTCCTTAGTTAACAGGCGGCGGCACGCTATTGATAGCTCAAAATTACTTCAAGATTATATACTGCCACTTTCACAAGAGATAGATATTTATACAACGGCTGATGATGCTGCCATTCGTGTAGAAAATGGTATAGTAAAGGCTGTAGTTGGAGATGTACACTTAATTTCTGGTTCAGAGATTCGTAAAGTTTAAAGTTAAGCACAAAACGTCTAAAATACTATTACAAAAGCCCTATCTTGCACAAGGTGAATTGTGTAAGATAGGGCTTTTCTATTGTATTTTGGTTTTAAAATACTGTCTTAAGGATTGCCTCAAAAGGCTATTTTTGTGCCCTAAAAAATTTTATGCAAAAAAATAGTTGACACATACCTATTAGGTATGATATATTTTCAACATACCTAATAGGTAGTCACTAAAAAATGCGAGGAGCGATATACATGAACACAACCAATACAACAGCAAAACCACAGGGATTGGGACAAAATCCTACAAAAATAGATGCGATTATCAGCGTGTCTGGCCTAAAAAAATCTTTTAAAGATAATACGGTATTAAAGGGTGTAGACTTTAATGTAAAAAGAGGGGGCATTTTTGCACTGCTTGGCTCTAACGGAGCGGGGAAAACCACTACCATTAATATTTTAGCCACATTAACTAAAGCAGATGGCGGCAATGCAGTAATAAACGGCTTTGACTGCTTTAAACAGAAAACTGAAGTAAAGCGGTCGATTAGCTTAACCGGACAATATGCCACTGTGGACGGATTGCTTACAGGCCGGGAGAATTTGATACTTATTGGCAAGCTAAAACATATCGCAAATCCTAAAGCTAAGGCAGATGAACTGCTTGAGAAGTTTAATTTGCTGGAAGCCGGAAATAAGCTCGCGTCAGAATATTCCGGCGGAATGAGAAGGCGGTTAGACATTGCAATGAGCCTAATCGGCAACCCAGCGGTCATTTTTCTGGACGAACCCACCACCGGCCTTGACCCTCAAAACCGCCTTGCCATGTGGGAACTTGTGCGAGAAATGGCCGATACCGGCACCACTATTTTTCT
>Ga0131853_10015820_pt1 | contig 13787 bp, 10 predicted proteins | sample TergutLab28metaG_FD_92764 | JGI IMG/M metagenome (GOLD analysis project Ga0131853, IMG submission 92764) | Labiotermes labralis P1 segment gut microbial communities from Petit-Saut dam, French Guiana - Lab288 P1 (version 2) (version 2) | ecosystem: Host-associated > Arthropoda: Insects >... | reverse complement strand
GGTCATAACTCCATAACCGTCCAAAATCGGACACATGTTTATATGAACTTTTTTGATCACAAAGACCTAGGAAATCACCTCCTGCAGTTATGCCCTAAAGTCGTGAAACACCCTGTATATATAAAACATGAAACAGGACTGATGACTGCGCTTCACAAAATCATCACTACAGTTGTTTTATATTGTACGTGTGCAGTTATAGGAGTTGACACTGTGGGCAGCAAGACTAAGCTTCATGTAGAGTAGCAGAAAGTTTTAGCTGTTTGTGGCAGTAGACCATATGATGGTGATATCTGGAATAAATGGCAATAGATATGAATTCAAATTGTCAGGAAGTAAAAGGTAAAGTTCACACTGTAACAGGCCACAAAGGCCCATAGTTGGAATAAAGGTATAGCTATACTCTTTCTTTAACCTCGGCGCTAGATGGGGTGGGTGGTCAATGCCATGCCCTGGCCGCTTTACCCCAGGGAAAGACCCTGTACCCATTGTATAGGAGGCTGGGTTGGCCCCAGGGCCAGTCTGGACAGGTATGGAAAATCTCGCCCTCCACCGGGATTTGATCCCCGGACCGTCCAGCCTGTAGCGAGTCAGTATACCGACTGAACTCTCCCGGCTCACATTGTCAGGAAGTGCTTTACAGGTGTATGTCTACAGCATTGGTAAGGGGTTAAAACTGTATGGCAGTCAGAAGGTGTACATTATCCACATAGTTTATTTGAAGGATCTTCAGGCAGTTTCTGTTGAGACCAGATTTTGTATTTGCTCATTGAATTTGTTTTCCATTAGGAAAATGATTCAAGAGATTAACTGGCAACGAAAGAACATGCAGACACAAGGTGGTGAGAAGCTACGTCAATTGGAGGCCCAGTGGGTAGGGCTTGTCAGTAAGAACTACGAAATCGAACAAGCATGTGTTCAACTCGAGAAGGAAGTGGCAAGACTGAAAATGGCCGATAAGAACAGCTAAATGATACTGAAGGACTGTGAGGTGTGTATGTGATGAATTGACGTGTGTTCTAAGTAATGCCTTAAGACAGACTGTCTTTGTTTGTACAGTATTATAATTGTGACCTTATGAACGATATTAAAAATTGTGATGAAACAGACTTTAATCGGATGTATGTTTGTTAATTGTAGTCATGTATATACATGTAAAATGGTTTTCGCTCGTCATGATAGAAAAATCTACTCAACTAATCTTTTGATTAATTCCTTTTCATCTCCATCTTTCCAGTTACTTCCCCAAGCTTCAGAGTCAAGAATGGTGTGTGTTGGATATCATGGAATATGCTTTAAGAGTTTGCATTGTTTGGTCACTGGAATGAAGAATTGCCTACTTAAGTAATCAGGCAGTACAAATGTTCAGGTGCTTGTCCCTAGAGAAGGACCAAGAGGAAATGAAGCGTGTACCTTTGTGTTTGTTAGTTATGTTATACACTTGCATAAAACAGTACAATTACAACCACGCATGGTACACTTTTGAGAACTGTGAGCAGGAGATTCTGTGGTTGGTGAGTGTTACAGTGTATGGGGAATGGGACGCTTGGCTCCGCATAACTGGTTACATCTATATTGAGTAGTCCTTCACTAAACAAATATGACAAAGACAGTAACAACAACAGTGAAATGATAATGTAATAAACAAGTAATGTTTTGTTGTATGCTTTCTCCTGGGTAATTCCCCGGTGTCGGAACTTTATATGCCGACTTTTCGGAACACTCTGTCTGTTCCATCTTCATAGACAGGTAGGTATGAAGGATGACTAGGTTTGAGATGTTCCATCTTTATAGACAGGTAGGTATGAAGGATGACTAGGTTTGAGAAGGTTGGAGTATTTATACGGGAAAAGGTTTGGCTTGAAAATAGCCTGAGCCAATAGGAAGTAGGGTGACAGGGTAGGGGCGGGTCAGAGTACCCCCAACATTTCTCAAACCTAGTCATTCTTCATACCTATCCGCCTATGCAGATGGAACAGTGTTCGAAATGTTGGCATATTAAAATTCAGACTCCGGGGAATTACCCAGAAGAAAGCATACAACATTCAGAACACAGCGAAAGTTTGAAATCAAGAAGTAATGTTTTATTTACCTTGAATACTGAGATTTTAAAGCCACGGAGTTGACAGCTGAGGGCTTGCATTTGTGTTGACTCGTCAGTTATTCTGAGTTCTAAATATCAACTACTGTCCAGGTTGGAGGGTTTTTAGGCTTGTTGCGAAATTTCATTAAGTGACTACTAGCTTCGTCATGTCTGTCCATCCATCTAGTTTGAACAGCTCGGCTCCCACCGGATGGATTGTTATGAAATATGATATTTGAGGATTTTTTTTTTTAAATCTGCTAAGAAAATTCAAGTGTGATTAAAGTCTGACTAGAATAACGGGTACTTTCTTCTTAGAAGGGCAGGTTTTTCAAAAAAATTTGTAGATACAAAACATTTTATGTTCTACAGGGAGAGTCTCTCGCTACAGGCCCCAAACTATTGTCTATAAAAAATTATGTTATTGAGATAATGACTTAAATTTATATACACATAATGGGAACGATGCAAAACAGGACCTGCTCATAATCGATGCTGAAACTGGTCTCCTTTCACATCCAAGCACACTTGAATGCGCTTCTCCAAATTCTGGAATACTTTTCCCAAAGAGTCGACGTTGACGGCTTGAATCTCATGGTGTATAGCGTCTTTGAGTTGTTCGATTGTACGGGGTGTATTTTTGTACACTTTGCCCTTCAATAGGCCCCAAAGAAAGAAGTCGGCAGGCGTTAGATCGGCTTCCCCATGTCTCTAATTTTTTAATCAATTTCTGGATGGAACACTTCGATGGTGCACATCTTTCACCAAATTCCATTCGAAATGCCATCGGGCATGCTTTAAATGAACCTGTTTGCCAGTATTTACAAACGACAAACCCGCGCTGTTCGACTGTATACATAGACAATAGTTTGGGGCCTCTAGCGAGAGACTCACCCTGTATAATGTTTTTATGTAATCATGCCATTTGTGAGATAAAATGAAAAGAGATGGTATGGCCAGACAGGCCACAGATGACGATATAAGGTGGTGCAGAAAATATACATTTTGCATACCTGATAATTAAGGCCAGAATACAGACACACACTCAGAATATTCAGTACTTACTGTTTTTCCATGGCGACACTGGGTACCTTAACACACGTCAGTGTTATGTTGTATGTACAGTTCCTGTCTTGTTAAACTTGTAGAGGCCAGTTGATATGTGATGGCACACACGCAGAAACCAGACTTAGTGTTTTGGCAAAATGGACGAGTCCATTTAAATCGGTGGGGGCATCAGTTCAGTCAACTAAAGGCAGCTGAGGTGTGCGCGTCAATGGTAGTAATGCTGGACACTACACCATGTTCTGAGGTAGGGTGAAGAGTACTGGATACACACTCCATTCGCCAGTTTCCCCTTCACTTCCCCGCCTGTTCGTCACTGTGTGCCATCACATTTCAACTGTAGTCTACTACCCTTAAATGCATCCATAACCTATGGTGCACAGAGGTTGGCATCGAGGGGTTAGTGATGCTGTTAGTGGCTAAGATTATTGTAGGTACCATATGAATGATGGAATGAGTGTGGAGTATTGGTGGAATGATACTGACAGGAGAAAACCAAAACAGAACAAAAACCTGCCCCATTGATCTCACATGGACTGGCCCCGCATTATTGATTATGAATAATGCCATGTTGAATGCCTGTTTGGTGAAATCTTTTGTTTCTGATGGCATGGTAGACTGCGTTCGAAATGTGACGGCACACGCGCAGAAACCAGATTTCATCTGTTGGTGAAATGGATAAGTCCTCTTAAATTGGCGGGGGGCGTCAGTTCAGTCGACTACTGGTAGCTGAGGTGTGCGCATCAGTGGTAGTAATGTTGGATACACCATGTTCCGACATAGTGTAAAGAGTATTGGCTACCCACTGCATTTGCCAGTTTCCCCTTCACTTCCCCTCCTGTGCATCACCGTGTGCCATCACATTTCAACTGGACTCTACCAAATCTTGGAGATACTCTGTTGACTTTCTGGGGGATACATCAGGCAGAAGCAAAGATTTATGTAGGATCCTGTCTGCCATTTATAAATACCTCAAAACTGTAGCAATGTGAAAGTAACTGTGGAAGATCATGCAGCATCATTAAATAAAGAACAAATACATAATTTACATAAAAAAGTATATTCTGTGATAATGAAATGGGCCGAAATTAGGCATTTTAGGGCTCAGTCTTGGTGATTTGCTGAAAAGTAAGGTTTTGGTCAATATAGGTGACACTGAATATAATTGTTGGGGATGTGATTGGATTGGACAAAGTTCCAAAATTTTGTTTTTTTTTAATGGGAGGATACTATTAAAATGAAGCTCGAAGAAGTAGGATGGGCATGGACTGGATTTACATGGCTCAGAATAGGGACAGATGGTGGGCTCTAGTGAATGCGGTAATGAACCTTTGGGTTCCATAAATCGTGGGGAATTTCTTGACTGGCTGAGAACTGGTTAGCTTTTCAAAAAGAAATCTGCTCCATGGGGTTAGCCAGTTGGGCATCTAATGCCTGCAGCTGTAAACAAAACTGCCAGTATGGTGGCAGACTGTCAGTGTCAACAGGGCACTCTAGTGATCGGGGTTTGAATAGTATCTGTGTATGAAAAAAAGGAGAATTCGAGGGCATAAGCATCCTCATGTATCAGGAATTAACAAACAATTTCAGGCACAATTTTCTTTGGAACCACTACAAACAGAAACCTCATAAATACATAAAAAGTGATCCCGTTACAGGCCCAGTGTGGCCCAGAGGGTGGGTAGAAGTATAGCTCTACTCTTCCATGACCGTGGCACTAGAAGGGGGTGAGTGGTCAGCAGCATGCCCTGGCCACACTTTACCCTCGGGAAAGACCCGTTACCCATTGTACAGGAGGCTGGGTGGACCCCAGGACTGGTCTGGACAGGCGGAAGATCTTGTCCTCACCGCGATTTGATCCTGTACCATCCAGCCCATAGTCAGTCGCTATACTGACTGAGCTATCCGGCCCACTCAGAAGTACATGCCAATAATGTAAATAAAATATTTTGTTTTGAGATTGAATTTTTTTAAAAATTATTTCCAAGTGGAGTTTCTCGTAATCCTCTTCTGTACAAATTTACCTTTTTTATTTCCATGGTTCAAGACAAATCTAATACTTACTTACTCCATGGTGCAGAGTCCTTCTTGAGAAGCTAACTGGTTTGCGGCTAGTCAAAAAATTCCCCGCATTTCACAGAACCCGAAGGTTCATTACGGCACGCACAAGCGTCTGCCACCCGTTTCTATCCTGGGCCAGCCCAATCCAGTCCATATACCCACATCCCACCTCCTGGAGATCCATCCTAATATTACCCACCTATCTACGCCTAGGTCTCTCCAATGGTCTCCTTCCCTCCGGTTTCCCCACCAAGACCCTATACACCCCCACTCTCCTCACCTATATGTGCCACATGCCTAGCCCATCTCATTCTTCTCAATTTCATTACCCACACAATATTGGGTGAGGAGTACAGATCATTTAGCTCTTCGTTGTACAATCTCCTCCATTCCCCGTATGACAAACCTAATACCATGTACATTTAGTGTTCCTGCGTAACTACTGAATTTACCTGAACCTAAAAGCATGGATTTAATAAGATTAAGATAATATATCATTTCTCATAATATTAATCCATCTGTTCACCATAATCAGGACCTTATATCCTCTTCTTGCTTTTTGTCAGTTTACAATGTTCTCTTGGCTCTCAAGTTTCTTTGTTGAACCAATTTTGCCACCTTCAATTGTATTCTTGACCCAGATGTCTTAAGTATCATCTGGCCCTGCGGCCTAGCCCTCCCCTCCTATTCAGTGGGTACAGGCCAGTTGAAATGTGATGACACACATGCAGAAACCAGATTTTGTCTTTCGGCGAAACGTACGAGTCCATTTAAATCGGCGGGGGGCGTCAGTTCAGTCGACTACTGGCAGCCGAGGTGTGCGTGTCAGCCGTAGTAACGCCGGATACGCCATGTTCCGAGGTAGTGTGAAGGGTACTGGCTACACACTACAATCGCCAGTTTCCCCTTCACTTTCCCTCCAGTGCGTCACTGTGTGCCATCATATTTCAACTGGACTCTACTAGGCAGCATAGCATGAAGCTGACTGCTTGCCCATTTTTCTTAAAGTTTACAGATGGAAACAGTGCAGGATTGATGGACCAAAGCTGATAAATTAAAAATAATAATAATAATATTATTACTGTTATTATCATTATTGGCACTATTTTATTCTACATTACTTACTATACTTAAGATTAGTATGTATAATACAAATGTACAGGTCTATGAAACACACTGTCAACAAATCTACATGTTTAACTGTCTGCCTTCCTTCCTCAGTAACATGTGCACAATGGGAAGCCCACGTCTATTTAGATTTTGATAACAAATAAATACAGCAACAACCTGGATAATCTGATAATAAGGGCCAGCACTTTCACATGAGAATCAAGTGGAATGATATTTCACATGTGTAAAGATGGAAAAATTAGTGGACGAAGAGGATGTGGCACACATTTATGGTGCTAATGTCTGGTTCCTCTTCAGTTAAGAATATTGAAGCCATAATACATATTTTTATAAACCATATATGAACAGAATACCCAGATAATGGGACAAAACAACAAACCACCTGTAAAATCTTGTTACATGTGTCTTTAAAATCAACATTCATACTTGGAATATGGATGCCGATTCCCTTCGTGACTGCCAAATGTCAGTGGAGTAATAACAGCATTATACGAAGAGATTTAATTACAAAATTACAAAATAAAATTATTCAATACATTGGAACTGGAGTGTACTGTACAAAAGTGGTTTCAGATATTGCTAAGAAAACTTGGTCATAATAACAAAATTATCTTATTGCATTCATGTGATCTATGTAACCCCCACATTTGGCAACCACATTTTGTGAACTCACTGTAATATGTTGCTGATTACCGGTATGTGAGCCTTCTTATATACAGCCTCACATCATGAAACTGGCCCCTCTGACAATATGACAAATCTCTCTCTTTTTTTTTTTTGTGATGTGCAACCCAGTAAGTACAGTTTAAGGCTGCTGTCCCATGATCTATAGGGAGTAATCTTGAACTGCTGGAAGCAATGAATAGTTCTTTGTTTTGTCTCCTTAGTGTCAATGCTAAATACAGTTTGTCTCTACTACCTTACATACATCCAACACTTGTGTACCGTCATTGTTCTATGAAAATTGTGCACGAAAATGACACTATTAAGCAGGAGCTTGAACCAAATTAGACGACAGTACAGAAGTAGTAAAAGGTTCACCCTATAACAACGGCCAAGAAGGCCCGGGGGGGTTGCTTTGTCAACACCATGCCCCAGTCGCTTTACCCCTGGGAAAGAGATATGCTACCCATTGTATAGGAGGCAGGGTGGACCCCAGGTCCTGGATGGTTGTGAAAAATCTTGTGTCCACTGGGATTTGATCCTGGACCATCCAGCCCATATTGATTCATTATACTGACTGAGCTTTCCCAGCCTACATTCAGAAGTGGTATATTATTAAAAGGATATGGGTATGGAATTACCATGTATCTGGCTTCTATCAAATCAACTGGCCAGTTGTTATCAAACGAAGTATAAATGCCTTGCCACTGCTATACCTGTAACACGGAGCAAGTTGGCTTGAGGGATAACACTTCTGTCTTATACTGGGAAGGTTCCGCATTTTGAATCTTGGCCAGACCACTGACTATCATGACTAAGATTTTTCGTGGTTTTCGTTAGTCCCTCCAGAAAAGTGTGGGGAGAGTTCGTCAATCAGGCCATATTCCTTTCCTACCACAGCCTTTCCTATGTGGCATGCTAAGTTCTGTAGTATAACATGCTGGAGGTGTTCATATTAATAGTAGGTGAAACTAAATAACTTTTCTACTTGATAACTGACTCATTATATAACCTGTGTGGGATTTTAGATTCTCAATAAAATGAAAAAGATTAGGGTCTTCTAGGACTGGTCACTGTGTAATCAGATAGGTAGTATTTTGGAAAAAACCTGCTGTCTCCAGGGTAGAATAGGAGACAAAGATAAGCATGAAGATGAAGGCAGCATATTCCTTGAAAACACTGTTACCCACCCCCAAACTGCATGCTGTCACACCCCAAAAGAACATAAGCTTATAATCTACACCAGCCGAAAATATATGTATGAGGCCTGTCCATAAAGTATCTAGCCATTTTGAATATCTCGAGAATCGGTCGCGTAGCCTTGATGCAACTTGGCAGCCAGTCAGAGGAGACCTTACTGTGCATCTGTGAACGGTCACTCTTTCGTGGGGCTAGTCAGTCGGCAGTGAGATGCCACTGACTGAGCTTGTGCACTGTGTGACCGTCACATTCACAATGACCAAGTGAGCAGATCAGCATATCTGCATCACTGTGCCTGCCCATTCTACAGCTCTCATGCAGGCTTTTTTTGGCAAAACATCACATCAGCCAGGTCTGTCAGTCCCCCTACAGCCCAGATTTGGCTCCCTGCGACTTCTGATTCTACCCAAAGTTGAAATCGCTGTTGAAAATGAGATTTGTGAATGTGACAGTCACACAGTACACAAGCTCAGTCAACGGTGTCTCACTGCCGACTGACTAGCCCCACGGGAGGGTAACTGTTCACAGATGCACAGTAAGGTCTCTGTCTGGCTGCCAAGGTACATCAAAGCAACACGACTGGTTCTCGAGATATTAAAAATGCCTGGATACTTTCTAGACAGGCCTTGTATATAATCAGAGTGACCACATCTGCCTACGTAATTGACTCGCATCATTTCCGTATCTGCCCGCAAGCAATTACTTCAACCCTGAAGACAGAGGTAGCATGTTACCCAAAATGTTGCAAACCAGCAAGCCTATGTTTATACCAAAGGTATAATCTGAACCCAGAATACGTGTACAATTTACATTTGTGGATTAAATTCGTGACGTATCTGTGATGTGGAAGGGTGACAGATTAGAAACCCTGTTATGTTTTTTGTATGGAACGTTTTCATTAAGGAATGCCAACATGGACACTGTCATCATTCCCACTATTCAGACAGCCCATTTTGCAGTCATACGATACCCCACTTGCAATATGAATTCATAATTAATCAACTATGATCAATGTCTCTGAAAATATACAAAAACAGGACTATTGCAATATTCTCAAAAGATACGTAACTGTTCATTTTAACCAATCGTTAACAGGAACTGTTGAATGAAGAATATGTGGCATTCGAAGTAAATTTGTACATGAAAATATGCCGAAAGTTACAATATCAATCGTTATTTTATGGGACATGATTTTTTTAATACCATTACATTAAAAATGCAATGATGTCAACAAATAAGAATCTAATGTTGAACTTTGACATTCAGGGGACCGTGCATCATGATATATTTTTATGATAAAAGCCAACAAGATGCACTAATATCTCAAATTTAGTTTTGGAATTGGACTCTACATGTTTCAGACAGTTTCTCTGTCCATCATCAGCAGTCTAGCACTGTACACACAGCAACAGATATATGTCATACAGGTTTTGGTGACTGCTTGCTAATGGGATCATCCTGATCCTGCTAGCAAGCAGTCAGCAAAACCTGTGTGACGTATACCCATTGCTGAGAAACTGCTCGAAACATGTAGAGTTCCATTCCAAAAATAAATTTGAGCTATTAGTGCATCTTGTTGGCTTTTATTATAAGAACTAATGTTGAAAAAATATTTGTATAATGATCCTAATTTTTTGTGTGTTCAACACAACATGTTACAATGCCTCTGATGTTCCAAAAGTGCAAAATATTGTGGTGGGTCATGACCACATATTCCTTCCTACATATTAAGAAAAGGTGACGAAAATTTCCAAATTATTCCCAAGTATATACAATTTATAGTAGCCGTAGTTCAATGGATGTATTTCCCAGTACTACAGGCTAGAACTACATTAATTATCTCACCTGCTGGTTCTCTTCAAGAGCACGCGCTCACGCACACACACACACACACACAAACACACACAGGGGTGATATTCTAAAGAGAATGGGTAGGCAGGCACCTGTGAGAAAAGCAAAACGTAGTGTAATGATGGTGTCCAGAAATGGCTCAGTATCTTACACAAATTATTTTAGTTTGGTTTCAGAGAATATTTATATTGTGACATCACAATGGTCTAGTTCAGGGATGGCCATTTTCCACCCATGGGAGGGCCGCATAATTCATAAGGACTTGCCTGAGGGCCATTCCTGCATATACATGTATCGCACAGAAAGACTGGTTTGCTGTGTGCTGCCTCAATAGTGATGAGTTATGGTTCCTAAACATTATCTCTGCAAACAAAGTTACCATATCATGTTTTGTAGACCTATTATATTATGCTTGTTAAACTGTATTACTGAAACAATACAGGTGACTGAGCATTGCACATTTACCAGCCCTGGTCTAGTTGATAATGTTATGTACAATAAAGCAATCCCATTACAGGCCTGGACAGGCCCTGAGGGTTCCAGGAGGCTGAGGCTCCCAGATTTGAAGACAAATGGCACATGAAGGTGGTAAGGTTGTTAGCCCTACGAATCGGCCGCCTTTACCCCCAGGAAATATTCCTGTTACTCATTTCTTACCAATTTAATTGTATCTTATTTTTACATTCTAATTTTGAGTGCTTGTTATGTTTCAGAGAACTTGATATCAGATTCCATTTTGGAAAGAGAAAATGCAAAATTCATTTGATGTGAGTACATAATTTCATGGTATGCAGATTATATTTATGTCCATGTATTTCTGATTTTACAGTCTTACATGCAGATTATAAATGAAATACCCCCCTCCTATTGTGCTATGTTTTGGGTTTCCATAATACTTTTAAGGAAATGCACATTATTTTCAGAAAGCTCTAACTGAAAACCTAAACCATTTGGGGAAAAAGGGGACAACTTTAAAAACCGCATTTTCCACAGATTAGCTGCCACTCTCCATACACAAGTCAGAAGTACTTGAAGGCGACTACATAAGACCCTTTAGCAATGTGCTTTCATTACAGTTTGATCAACACTAAACAGATCCAAAAATAAAGTTGTGCATTTGCAAAGCAATGTTAACTGGTATTGGGAAAACAGAGTGCAATACACACACAATCAGTGGCACACTGTCTGTGGACAGTTCACAAAATATGCTGTTTATCACCACTTATATGCTGCAATTTCACAACACTGCCAACATTACCAAGCAAATGCCTGATGAATTTTCACTTACATACACAACAAAAGGTAACAAACCTTGAACTCGCTAACCATTGATGTAGGCTTCAAACAAGTTGCATTACTGCAGTTAAGTGAATGAGAAATGCACCAAATCAAAAAGTGGGGCATTGGGGCATCCTGAAAAAAATTTTCTTGGGACACCAGGACATCCCTGGGAAGAATGGGACAAACGGGAACCCCGGTAATGTTACATCTCATAATTCACTCATTGCATTACCATGTTTTGCCTTCCTTTGAGGGAAATTAAATTCTGAGTTACTGCAATACTAATGTGGATTCATCCATTTCAAATCCTACTAATTTCAAGATCAAGTATGATTACAAACTATGTACTTTCCAGCACTGAAATGACTACGTTGCATCAGAACCAATGCTTTTTGTCTTGAAATTCAGCTAGCAATAGTAACGCACTCTATTTACACAATCCATTGGACATCTTTGTGGCACACAAAAATCATATCAGATGGCTATACTACATGTGTGATAACATTGCCGACAATATTGATAAAATTAGCAGCCAAAATGCTCCACGTAATGTGGTAAATACTAAAGTTAGTTGCTTCACTTTTACAATCAATTTGTGCAAATATTTTGAACAACTGTGGGGAGATGTACATGCCTCAACAGAATCAACACATGTTTGTGCATATGCACTAAAACAAAATGGGCAGCAGATTCCTAAAATACTGGTTCAGAATACAAAAGGTAAGTTCATGCCATTAAATATGCAGTACTTCTTTATAGTTCATGAATTTCACTTGAAATATTTTTCAGTATCACCTGTATTTCTAACTTGAAGAAAATTACTTTCATAAAGTAATTCAAAAAAATCTGATAAAATTGCACTTGCCAGACATCTTTCTTGTGAAATCTTATTTTAATTCATCAAAGTGCCTGGATGATGAATAATGTAGGTAAACAGACACAAATTTTTTATATGACAGTCTGCCAGCTTCCATGACACGAGATACCACACTTTTAAAAATTCCTACTCCATTTGTACACCTGCTGCAAAGATGAGCACACAGTTTGACACTGCAATTTCATACAGTGATGGATTTTTATTCGTGTGTTATTCTTGTTAACCATACTAAGCGTGACAGAATATTTTTCCTACTTTGTGCATGCTTCCAACAGGGTGGGCACATCTGCACGATCTACTGATATCATTAAGCCCATGTTGCCAGACACACCACACACAGTATATCATGCTTACTCACGCTGGTGACTTGACGTGCCTACAGCTGCATAAGGAATGGTCTTGAGTTTTGTTGTACTTTTTTCATTGGAATCATGCCTTGTTTGTGACCAAATTATTCTTTGGTTAACGAGTTCCACATAAAAATTGTGGAGAAAATTAAAAATACATATTTCATTGTCACACACTTTTTTTTCCAAAAATTGTGCCATTTAAACACAATAATAGACAAAATGTTAACATATACATCACAAACTGGGAAATTAACAAAGAGAGACAGAAATCAATCGAAAATTTTTGAAAGGAAAGTGTATAGAAGAATTTTAGGCCCAGTATATGACAATGAAAAAGAAAATTGGAGGATATTAACCAATAAAGAAATTTATGCAAGTGTTAAAAAACCTACGATAATAGAGACAGCAAGGTTAAATAGATTATGTTGGTTTGGGCATGTACAGAGAATGAAAGGAAATAGAATTCCCAAAAGGGTATTATATATGAATTTGGGAACAACAAGATTGAGAGGTAGACCAAGAAACAGATGGCAAGATGAGGTGAGAGAGGATGGACGAAGAGTTACTGGAGAAGCGTGGCAAGAAAAAGTACATAACAGGAAAGGAAGAAGCTCCTGAGAATGGCAAGGAATTGTCATATTCTGCACATGCTGATGGAATGAATGAATGGTGCCATTTAGAACATAATTACACACTGTATGGCATGGGCAGACAGGGCACCGATGATCTGACGTATGTCAAATGATGCAATAAAAGTGCCATCTGGATGCCAGATAATTAAGATCATAATTTTTAGCACATGTCATTTTATATTGATTAATTCAACCTTATCAGGTAATATATTAAGTTGTGAGATGAAAACTGGGAACTTACACAATGACATATCTGTCATTATGATCTGTTCAGCTGCATTATACAAATACAGAGGCCATGACTGAATGAAAAGTCTTTTCTTTCCATGCACTTCTTAGAACTGAACTCATTAGAGAAGACTATGTTACATGTCAGAACATATTTCTTTTCAAAACTAGTGCATACAATTTGTGGGCCAGGTAGCTCAGTCAGTATAGCGACTGACTACGGGCTGGATGGTCCGGGGATCGAATTCCGGTGGGGGCGAGATTTTCCGCACCTGCCCACCCAGCCTCCTGTACAATGGGGACCGGGTCTTTCCCGGGCATAAAGAGTGGCCGGGGCGTTCTGCTGACCCCTACCCCCTTCTAGT
>Ga0131853_10015819_pt1 | contig 13787 bp, 13 predicted proteins | sample TergutLab28metaG_FD_92764 | JGI IMG/M metagenome (GOLD analysis project Ga0131853, IMG submission 92764) | Labiotermes labralis P1 segment gut microbial communities from Petit-Saut dam, French Guiana - Lab288 P1 (version 2) (version 2) | ecosystem: Host-associated > Arthropoda: Insects >... | reverse complement strand
CGGCACGGAGTGGCCTTTCCCGGACCACGATTCGATTTCTTGGTGGGCGACAGACGCGCTCCGCTGGGCGAACTACCACGAGATTATCCTCGGCAGTAACGGCAATGTTGCGCCGGGTGCCGCATCCAGCCGTGTGCAGGCCGCCGTTATGGTCGTGCGGTATGATAATAATATCACTTCTCCACCTGCGCCGTAAGGTGTAAAACGTACGGGCGGGGCCATCCCGCCCGCACCCCCTACGTAACCCCGCCCATACACCCCCCGCCCAACAAAAAAACACCGCGTCTCCAATCGGAAACGCGGTGTTTTCTCATCCAATCCTAATCCGTCACATACGGAAGCAGGGCGACCTGCCGTGCTTGCTTAATCGCAACGGTCAACTGCCGTTGATGCCGTGCGCAGACACCTGTCGTGCGGCGGGGCAAAATCTTGCTCCGTTCCGACATGAACTTCTTGAGCCGGCTCGTGTCCTTGTAGTCGATGTGCTGGCACTTGTCCACACAAAACTGACAAACCTTGCGCCGCTTACGGCCGCGGGATTTAAAATCTCTTTGTTCTCTCTGTTCAGCCAATGGATTTTCCTCCAATCATAATCATTTTAAAACGGCAATTCGCCGTCATCTTCGTCGAGCTCTGCAAAGTCCGAACCCGACACAGAGCCCGTGCCGCCCGCATCAATGGGCGGTGCGTCTCTGTCATCAAAGGGGGGGGGAGAGTTGTAGCCACCGCCGCCCTCACGCTTCTCGCCCGTGAAGTAGGCCTGATCGGCCTGTACTTCCGTGCTCCAGCGTTTGTTTCCTTCTTTGTCTGTCCATTCGCGGACTTGCAGACTGCCGTGGACGGCAATCATGCGGCCCTTGTGGAAATACTTGGAGATAAACTCCGCCGTCTGCCGCCATGCGACAATGTCGATGAAGTCCGCCTGCCGATCGCCCCCGTCCTTGCCGGAAAACCGACGGTCAACGGCGATACGGAAACTCACAACGGCGTGCCCCGACTGCGTGTGCCGCAGTTCCGGGTCCCGCACCATGCGGCCCATGAGTACTACATGATTCATGTCTGTACCCCCTACGCCGGTTGAACGGTAATCAGCGAACGCAGAATGCCGTCCGTGATTCCCAGCACACGGTCGAGTTCTCTCGGGAAATCGGGCGGGGATGTGAATTTCACGAGGAAATAGTGGCCGTCAGCGATGTAGTTGATTTCATAGGCCAACTTGCGCTTGCCCATATCTTCCACTTCCTCCAACGTGCCGCTCTTCTCGATGAGGCCCTTGAACTTCTCAAAGGTCTCTTGGACACCCTCTTCCCCCAGATTGGGGTCAATGATGAGCATCAGTTCGTACTTTTCTTGGATTTTTGCCATGTCTTGCACCTCCTTTTGGACTATGGCCCCTACACACAATAGAAGCAAGGATAGCTTCGGCACCAAGCCGAAGCTTATTTATTATACACGGATTTTGTGTTTTGTCAAGAATGGGGTGGTCTTTTGGGGATGGATGCGGTAAAATGGATACGAATACATCCGTTCTGCATCCTCGCACGTAAGTGTAGGGGCGGCATTGGCCGCCCCTACAACAAGCACCCCCCACAAAGGAGACCTCCATGCAACACAAAATCGCATTCATCGGCACCGGCGTGATGGCCGCGGCCATCCTCAAAGGTGCCTGCCGCACAACAGACCCCGGCAATTTCATCCTCACCGACGCCCTCCCCGAAAAAGCAGAGACCCTCGCCGCTGAACTCGGTTGCCGCACCGCCGCCTCCAACCGAGAGGCCGCAGAGGAGGCCGACATCATCTTCCTCTGTGTCAAGCCCCAGACGGCGGCACCCGTCCTCGCGGAGATTGCCCCCGTTCTGCAAAGTACGCAAAAACTACTCTGTTCCATCCTCGCCGGGGTCACGATTGACACCATCCGCATCCGCCTCGGCGCGCAGGCGCATCCCGTCATCCGCATCATGCCCAACACGCCCGCCCTCATCGGCAAGGGACTGATGCTCTTAGCCTGTGACAACCACGTCTCCGACACAGCAAAGGCCGAGACACTCGCCCTCCTCACCCCCTGCGGCGAGACTATGTGGCTCGCGGAGCACTTCTTCGACCAAGGCACCGCCCTCTCCGGCTCCTCGCCCGCCTTCGTCTACCTCTTCATCGACGCCCTCGCCGACGCAGGCACCGCGGCGGGCCTTCCCCGTGACCAAGCCGTCAAGCTCGCCGCCTGTGCCGCCTACGGTGCCGCCGCCATGGTGCTGGAGACGGACGAAACACCCCAAGCCTTGGCGAACATGGTCTGCTCCCCCGGCGGCTCCACGCTGGCGGGGGTCGCGGCCTTGGAGGCGTGCGGGTTTCATGATACGTTGGGGAAAGCAGTTGAGGCGACTTGTGCGAGGAGCAGAGAATTGGGTGCGCTGTAGGGGCGGGGTCGCGTGGCCGCCCACCACCCTTGCCCTTAGGCCCCCTCGTTTTGAGGGGGCTGCACCATAGGCGGCATTCCTTCTGCCAACCAATTGCACTACGGCTTCGCCTTGCGCTCTTGGGGCGTCAGTTATCGCCGCAGGCGACCGGGGGAGTGCTCCCTCCGACCGCCGCTTCGCGGCGGCCACCTCCCTCGTAAACGAGGGAGGCTAAGGGCGCCCCTACACAATCCATACCAAAACGGGGCTAACGCATACCACGTCAGCCCCGTATCTATTATCTGCCAATCTACGCCGCCGCCGAGAGTCCCACCTGCGCCATAAACTGCGCCAGCATTACCACAAGCTCCGCACGTTGCGCCGTCACCGTGGGCCAGAGAGCTCTGCCGTTATGCACGGGAATCCCCTGAATAACCCCCTGCTCCACCGACCAAGCCATAGGCCCTACGGCCCAATGGGACACGTGGTTCCCGTCCACAAAGGGGGCGAGGCTCATCGGGTTCCCCGGGCTGTATTGTCCGAGGTGCGCGGCAAAGTTCGCCAAGATGGTAATCGCCTGCTCTCTGGTGATTGACCCATAGGGCTGGAAGCGGTTGCCGCCCACGCCCTGCACGATGCTCTGCTCTGCCGCCCACGCCACATAACGGCTGTACCAACTGTTATTCTGCGTATCGATGAATCCGTCGTTGCGTACGGGGATATAGCCGCCCGTTTGCCTGTAGAGTCTGCCGAGTACAGTCACAAACTCGGCACGGGTCATATTGCGGTACGGCGAAAACGCCCCGTTGCCGGTACCGCTCACAAGACCCAACTCGGCCATATTGACTATCCACCCGTTCGCCCAATGGCCGCCGATGTCGTTAAACCAAGACACGCCCGGCAAGACGGCGAGAAACCGATTCCAGCAAACCGTTCCGTATCCGAACATCACATCAAAACCTACCGACCCGCGGTCTACCGCAGAGCCGCGCAAGAGATTCATAAACTGCGCCTGCGTGATATCACCGTCCACCGCCCTTGCGGCAGCAGCCATCGCCGTCACATGCGGCGCGGCAAAACTGGTACCGGAGACGGAGACATATCGGTTTCGCACGGCGTGATCCAAAGTCACCACATCTACACCCGGGGCCGCAACGGTCAGTCCGTTGTTGCGCTGAGAGAACCAAGCTATATTCCCGCTCTGATCCACAGCACCCACAGACACCACGTTGGGGAACGACGCAGGGTAGAAGCGGGTCGTATTCCCGTCATTCCCCGCTGAAGCTACAATAATCGCGCCGTTATTCACGGCATGGTCTACCGCATTACGGAGTGCTTGGCTGGGGGTGCCCCGTGCACCGAAGCTGACATTGATGACATCGACATCAAACACGTCTACCGCATCCCGAATCGCCTGAATCGCAAGGTTGAGATTGCTGGTGTTCCCTTGGAACACGCGAAGCGGCACAATGGTCACCTCGTCCAAGAGACCCGCCATGCCCCGGCCGTTGCCTCTGGCGGCGGCGAGAATCCCCGTCACTTGCGTGCCGTGGCCCAAAGTGTCCAGCACGTTGGCGTTATTATCCACATAATTCCACCCGGCGGCAATCTGTGCAGGGTTTAAGTCTTCGTGGTCAAGGGTAATCCCGCTGTCAATCACCGCAACCCGCACCCCGGCGGCCGATATACCGCGCCCCCAAAAGATGGGTGCATTCACAAAACGCATATCCCATTGCAGAGAGCCGAACAGGGGGTCGTTGGGCGTGACGAAGAGTTCAATTTCGTAGTTCGGTTCAATATAGAGAATCTGATCCGCTCGGAAAACCAGTTGGATATCCTCGACAGACGCAGCTAAGTACAGCCCGTCCGCAACTTCCTCCATGCCGAGCACGGCAGGGGAAATGCGCGGCCGGACGCCGTCCCGCACTTCGACCAAATAGCCGTCGTAAGAAATCCCGGCCGTAGGCTCCACCGAGAATACGCTCATGTCCCCCTCCGCAGCCAGGGCACCCGGCAAAATTAACAGGACGAGACCCAAGATTGCGACTAAAAACAGTATTTTCCTCTTCATTATGTACCCCATTCATGTTAAAAGGTTACATAATTATACACGATAATATGTATTGTGTCAAGTAAAGTTTCGATTTTTTCAACGCAAATCCAATGCCAAATCTTCCGTCCGCCCAAAGGTCACGCCCGTGTAATACCAATCCAAAATCTCCATAAACCCATGCCCCAGATTCGCCATCGTATTTGCCCCGAACTGGCTCATGCCCACCCCGTGGCCGTGGCCGCCCGTGGTGATGGTAATGCCGTCCGCGTCAAAGGAAAACCGCACCGCCGTACTCCGCAGACCAAACAGCCGCCGAAACTGCGGCCCCGTCACCGTCACCCCGCCGATATCAAGGTGCGCCACCCGCCCCGAGTCCGTGTAGACAATCGATGTAATCCAGTCGAGCGTGTTGCCGTCCTCCAACACGGCATCGGAAAACTCCCGCCGCACGGTATCTCTGAATGCGGTAAAGGTCAGCGTCTCCGCTGCATAAAATCGCGGCATGTCCGCCTCACTCTCAAAACTGCGCACACTTTGGAGGTAGGGCACCTCCCCCCAAATCGCCCCGCTGGCCTCAGTATAGCCGTAAGACCCGGCGTGGAACGCGGCCAGTATCGGCCGCGCCTCGTAGAGCAAAATGATCCCGTCCGTATCCCGAATCGCCTCGGCGATGACGGCACTATAGTGTTCAAACCCGTCCCCCCACCGCTCTCTGAGCCGCTCGGGGGGGTGAAATGCTTTACAGCAGGCATAACTCCCGCAGACATGCGCCTCCGGGTGCCGCGGACTTGGTGCAACCAACATCCGATGCAGGGCATAGGTCCGAGCCGCCACCGCCTGCGCCCGCAGGGCCTCCGGGTGAAACCGCGCCGGCATCTCCGCCGCCACCACACCCTGTAAAAACTCCGCCATGCTCATCTCCCACACCTCATCCCCCGCGAGCACGCGCAAAATAAGCGCCGCATCCTGTAGAGGCGATTCGGGTTCCCCCGCATCCGGGGGCGGCGATATCTCCTCGGGTTCCTCCGGCTCGTCCGCCTCTCCCGGCATCGGCAAAGCGGGACTGTACACAAAAATGAGCGGCAAAAGCAGGGCCAGCAATAAAATGACCAGAGAAATGGGTATAATCCATCGCATAGGGGTTCTCCTTTGTGGGGGGTACGTTGTCGTTTTGATCCAAATTTCCCTGTCATTCTGAGCCACAGGCGAAGAATCATATGCAACATTAAGATTCTTCGCTGCGCTCAGAATGACATGAACGGGGTGTAGGGGCGGCCATTGGCCGTCCGCACGTTTTAGTTTTCACACAATGTTGGAACGACGGACGGCCATTGGCCGCCCCTACAAGCCCAATCTATCACCCAACGATTGACGCGGGGCTCAACCTCGTGTAAAATAGAAATGTTCGTCCTCTTCCCTAATATATATTTCAGATTGGATTCACATTATGCGTATAAGCGGATACCTCATGGCCATTATCTCCATCTTTGCAGGAGCCATCGGCTGGCTGATTCGCCGAACGGAGATTGCAACCGTCTTCGACCCCATTTCAGGCCTCGCCGAACGCGGGGCGATGATTACTATTCTGCTCATCGTACTCTCCGTCGCCGTCACGGCACTACTTTTCGGCTTGTCTTTCACCGTGCCGAAAGGGCGTAACCTGTCCACTTTCACCAACGCTTTCGGCGGCAGTTTGTTCATCACAATTCCGCTCACACTCTTAGGCCTCGTTGTCTTGGTTCTGACGGGCTTGGAGGCCCTATCCCTCCTCCCGGACGGCATGGATGGCTTCGCCGCCGTCCGACTGGGGGGCGCGGCTCTGTCCGGCCTCTGCCTGATGCTCACGGCTGTCTTGGGACATCGCGGCATCAATGTCGCGCTCCCCGCTACCGTGCCTGTCTTCTGGCTCTGCGCTTGGCTCATCGTGAGCCACATCGACAGAGCGGCAGACCCCGTGCTGCTCGGCTATGTCTACAACCTCTTCACCAAAGCGGCCCTCCTGCTGGCCCTCTACTACATCGCGGGCTACGCGTTCCGCCAACACAGGCCGGGGCGGCTCATGTTCGCAAGTTCCACGGCAATTTTCTTTACCGGGGTCACGATGGGAGATAACTTAGACCTCTACACCCGAGGCACGTTCCTCGCTTTGGCTGCCACGGTGCTGATTTACCAAATCGCGCTCACGAAAAACCTAAACTATAACGATTGGAAAGATATCCCCTACATGGAACGGGATATGTAACTGGGGACAAACCCGCTTCGCTGGGCTTTGTCTCCCAAAGGAACCGGCCTGCGGGCCGGGCCGCTGTGGCGGGCTGTAGTGTTTTTTTCGGAAGTGAATTCCGAAAAAAGACGGATTTCATTTTTTCGCCTGCGGCGAAAAGGACGAGGGGCACGAAGCGGTTATAAAATTGTGGGATATAGATATTTTAGATAGAGATAACGAGGAACCCGATGGATAGTAAGTTCTACACCGCAAGCACACAAGTCAAACAAAACCTAACCCGCCGCTCGGCGGGCATCCTGCGCTTTGGTCTGGTATTTCTGGTCGTGGTGGCGCAAGTGGCCGTCATCTTTTTTCTGGTACAGGTCGTCCACACCCGCGCATTGCCGCTGTATTTCATCATCCAGGGCATCGCCGTCATTGATATTTTTATCCTGACGGGCAAGCGGCAAAACGCCTCTTTCACCATGGCATGGGTGATTCTCATCCTCCTGCTCCCGGTGTCGGGACACATTCTCTATATCCTATGGGGCAGACGCACCAAGCATAAGCGCATCCGCCGCACATTGGCACGGACAAATCCCTACTTGGTCAAAGACCCCGCCGTCTACCAAGCCCTCAGCGAAGCGCATCCGCGCCGCAAACGTCTGGCCGGGTACCTCGGCCGTATGGGCTTCCCCGCCTATCAGGGGACAAGCTGCACCTACTACCCGTTGGGCGATGTCCAGTTCCCCGCCATGCTCGCCGACATCGAACAGGCCAAAAAGTTCATATTCCTCGAATACTTCATCATCGGCCAGGGCGAGCTCTGGACGGAACTTCGTGAAATCCTCGCCCGCAAAGCGGCGGAGGGGGTCGAAGTCCGTGTCATGTATGACGACTTCGGCAGTCTCATCACCCTGCCCCGCAACTTAGAAGCCGATCTCAAGAGTCTCGGCATCCAAGTCACCGCTTGGGGGCCGATTCACTACTCCATCAGCCGACTCTATATCAACTACCGCAACCACCAAAAAATCTGCGTCATCGACGGCGACATCGCTTACACCGGCGGCACAAACCTCGCCGATGAGTATATCAACGTAAACTCCAAACTCGGCCATTGGAAAGACACGGCCATTCGCATAGAGGGCGATGCCGTCTGGAGCCACACGGTCTTCTTCCTCCAAATGTGGGAGGCGCAGACCAAACAGGAACAGGACCTAGACAAATACCGCCCCACCCGGCAAGGCAAAGCCGCGCCCGGCTTCTATCAACCCTTTTCCGACGGCCCCATGAACAACCCCTACAACCCGGCGGAGATTACCTACCGCAGTATGGTCAACAACGCCAGAGAGTACGTCTATATCACCTCGCCCTACCTGATTATCGACAACAGTATGACAGACGCCCTCTGCACCGCCGCTCTCGGCGGCACGGATGTCCGCATCATCACCCCCCGCAAGTGGGACAGATGGTTCGTCCACATGGCCACGCAGTCAAACTACGACGCCCTCCTCCGTGCCGGGGTGAAACTCTACGAATACGCCCCCGGCTACATCCATGCCAAAACCATCCTCTCCGACGATGACCATTGCATCATCGGCACCATCAACATGGACTACCGCAGTTTCTACCTCCACTACGAAAACGCCGTATGGATGTGCGGAACCCCCGTAATCAAGACCATCAAGGCCGATTTCGAGCGAACACTGCTCGAATGCGAGGAAATCGAGTTGGCCAAATGGCAAAAGCGGCCGTGGCGCATGAGGCTGTATCAATCGTTCTTCCGCATTTTTGCGATATTTTTCTAACTGTACAGATTAGCCTCCCTCGCTTGCGAGGGAGGTGCCCCGAAGGGGCAGAGGGAGTACTCCCCTGGTCGCCTGCGGCGATAACTGACGCCCCAAGAGCACAAGGCGAAGCCGTAGTGCGATTGGCTGGCGGAAGGAATGCCTACGGTGCAGCCCCCTCAAAATGAGGGAGCCTAAGGTCAAGGACGGGCTACCACACGGGGTCGCCCCTACAATACTAACTGTGAGGTCAACACACATGACAACAAAACTATATCTCATCCGCCACGCCGAAGCCGAGGGCAATCTCTACCGCCGCATCCACGGCCACTATGACAGCCCCATTACCGACCTCGGCATGAAACAAATCGCCGCCCTCGGCGAACGCTTCGACGGCCTAAAAATCGACGCCGTCTACGCCAGCGACCTCGTGCGCGCACAGACCACCGCCCGCGCTCTGTCCGTCCCGCGCAATTTGGAGATACGGCTCCGCCCCGATATCCGAGAGGTCTCCATGGGCCGCTGGGAAGATGAGACTTGGGCCTCCGTCGAACGCATCGAACCGAATCAACTCGCCGCTTTCTCCACCGACCCCGCCCGCTGGGATTTAAACGGCACAAACGAGAGCTTCGCAGGTCTCACCAACCGCATCGGGGTTGCCATCACGGAAATCGCCGCCACCCACCCGGGGCAGACGGTCGCCATCGTCACGCACGGCAATGCCATCCGTGCGCTCTTGGCGCGCCTCCACGGCCTGTCGTCAATTCGCTTTTCCGAAATCCCCCATTGCGACAACACCGCCGTCGCCCTCTTAGAAGCCGGAGACGGCGGCCTCACCGTCCGCTGGATGAACGATGCCAGCCACTTAGATGAAACCCTCTCCACCTTCGCCCGCCAGAGCTGGTGGCGGAGCACCACAGGCGGCGACAAGGGCAATCTGGACTTCCTGCCGCTGAACCTCGACGACCCCGAATCCCACAGCCGCTACCTCACTTACAGACAAGACGCCTGGGGCGAAGTACACGGTACGCTGGCGGGCTTCACGGACGAATACGTCGCCCGCGCCGCTTTCCACGCCGCCGCCCACGACAGAGCATTGGTCGAAGCCGTCACCGGAGACGGTGTCCCCGTTGGACTGCTGGAGCTCGACATCTTCCGCGGTGAAGAGACGGGCGAAGGGCATATCAGCTTCTTCTATATCAAGCCCGAATTCCGCGGCCGCTACTTCGGCCCCCAGCTCATCGGCCACGCCGTCAGCGTATATCGCCCGATGGGACGGGATAAGCTCACGCTGCATGTGTCCGAGGTGAACGAAAAGGCCATCGGGTTTTATGAGCGGTTCGGATTTGAAAAAACGGGCCAGACCGAGGGCGTACGCGCACCGCTTTGGGTGATGGAAAAGGATATTACCGTGCGGGTACGGTGAGAAAGCCCTACGCCCCGGACGGAGGATTGCCCTTGCCCTTAAAATTCCCCTCCTCGGAGGGGTGCCGCCGCAGGCGGTGGGGTGGTCGCCCTTGACCTCGTAGGGGACATATCCTCATCGCGCCGTGTACGATTGCACCGCGTGATAAACTACGGCGCACTCGCATACAGCGCAAATGCACATAAGCCGCGCAGCCTCCTTTTCCAACTGACGCCCCAAGAACGAAGCGATTGGCTTGGCGGAAGGGGTGCCTGTGGTGCAAAGGAGGTGGCAGGCGAAGCCTGACGGAGGATTTGTATCTCCTGCCGCCGACATCGCAAACATGAATCCTCAGTCAGCTTCGCCGACAGCTCCTTTGGAAAAGGAGCCTTTGCGCCTTGTAGGCCGCTATTTCCTCTCAACGTAATGCACACACGCAGGCGTGTCGGTTTCTCTCTTTTTTAATCGTGGATACACACAATGCCCATACTTGATTGACTGATAGGATTTTCCGAATTTAATGTAATGCAAGCGAAAATGTTTGCATCTTTGACAGGTTTCTTCGCTTAAGTATTTAATTCTTTTGCACATTTGTCAGCATCCCTTTCTGCAAAACAAAAATCTAATCTATATCTGCAATTGTACATCAAATTGGTATGCTTTATATCAATCGAACACCATCCGGTGTTCGCAAATTCAACGGGGGGTAACACAACAATGCGCACACACAACTTCCTCCCCACCGCCACCGCCGACCTCGCCGACCGCAATTGGCATTACTACGACTACCTCATCATCACCGGCGATGCCTACATCGACCACCCGAGCTTCGGTGCCGCCGTCATCGGCCGTGTGTTAGAGGCCGAGGGTCACCGTGTGGCGGTACTGGCACAACCGAACTGGCATGACACAGCGGCTTTCCTCGCCATGGGGAGGCCGCGTTTCGGCATATTCGTGACGGCGGGCAACCTAGACTCCATGGTCGCCCACTACACGGCGGCCCAAAAGCCCCGGCGGGAGGACTACTACTCCCCCGGCGGCAAAGCGGGCCTGCGTCCCGACAGGGCCGCCATCGTCTACGCAAACAGAGCTAGGGAAGCCTTCCCCAGCCTGCCCGTCATCCTCGGCGGACTGGAAGCCAGCCTGCGCCGCTTTGCGCATTACGATTACTGGTCGGACAAAGTCCGCCGCAGCATCCTCTTTGACGCAAAAGCCGACCTCATCGTCTACGGCATGGGCGAATCCGCCACCAGAGAAATCGCCGCACGGCTGAAAAACGGCGAGCCTGTCAGCGAACTGTGTGACATTCGTGGTACCGCCTACGCCGTCCGCGCCAATCCCGTAGGGGTCGATGCCCACATCGACCCGCACCCCATAGAATGCCCCGCCTACGAATCCGTCCAATCCGACAAACACGCCTACGCCACGACCACCCGCATCCAAGCCGAAGAACACGACCCCATCCGAGGCCGCGCCGTCCTCCAAGCCCACGGCGACCGCGTCCTCGTGGTGAATCCTCCTGCCATGCCATTGGATGGCAAGGATTTAGATGCCGTCTACGACCTTCCTTACACCCGCGCCGTCCACCCCATGTACGAGGCGCAGGGCGGCGTTCCCGCCATTGAGGAAGTGCGCTTTTCCGTCATCCACAACCGGGGCTGTTTCGGCGGATGCAACTTCTGCGCGCTCAGTTTCCATCAAGGCCGCATGGTCTCCGCACGTACGCATCAGTCCGTGGTGCGAGAGGTGGAAAGCTTTATCGGCCACCCCGACTTCAAGGGCTACGTCCACGACATCGGCGGCCCCACGGCCAACTTTCGGCGGCCGTCTTGCGCCGGACAAAAAGAGCGCGGTCTCTGCAAGCACAAGCAATGCCTCGCCCCCAAGCCCTGCGCCGAGTTAGACGCCGACCACACGGACTACCTCAAGCTCCTGCGCAAAGTCCGAGAACTCCCCGGTGTGAAAAAAGCCTTCGTCCGTTCCGGCATCCGCTTTGACTATCTGCTCGAAGATACAAACGGCGAGTGCTTCGCAGAACTCGTCCACTACCACATCTCCGGCCAGCTCAAAGTCGCCCCGGAGCATGTCGTGCCGCACGTCCTGGACTGCATGGGAAAACCCCACGCAGACGTGTACGATCGCTTCGCCGAAAAATACCGCCGCCTCAACCAGAAATACGACAAGGACCAATACCTCGTCCCCTACCTCATGAGCAACCACCCCGGCAGCACGTTGCAAGACGCCGTGAAACTCGCTGAAGCCCTCCACAAGCAGGGCAAGCATCCCGAGCAAGTCCAAGATTTCTACCCCACCCCCGGCACCATCTCTACCGCCATGTACCACACGGGGCTAGACCCCATGACGATGCAGCCCGTCCACGTCCCCAAAGACGGCAGAGAACGCACCCTGCAACGCGCACTCCTGCAATGGAGACGCCCGGAAAAGAAAAAACAAGTCCTCGAAGCCCTGCGCAAAGCGGGGCGGGAAGACTTGATTGGGTTTCATAAGTGGTGTTTGGTGAAACCGGACGGGGGGGCCAAAAAACGTAAACCGTAGGGGCACCCTTTCCCTTTAAAAATCGTGCCTGTTACCGCCATCGCTGCCGAGGTTTTCAAACAAGCGTACAATTTGTTCAACACAATCGAAGTCTGACAGGTCATCATTTTGAATGATGGCCTGTATTTTTTGCAAGGTCTGATAGCATTGTTTTTCTATGATTTCGTTTGCGTTTAGGTGGAGATGCGGGAATGTGACGTGTGTGTTTTCTCGGGAGAGTATTTGGGCTAGTATTTCTTTGTATAGTTCCATGGGATGGGTGTTCTCCTTTGGGATTTTAGTAAATGTGTTTTCATCATACCATAGATGTCACTTGCCTGTCAATTGACTGTATCTAGTGTGCTTTTACTATGCTACCATGTATGCAAATGCGTTCAGGAGGCATGTGCATGGCATCTTTAAAAAGAGTTTTTACGTTGCGGTTGCATGATGAAGTTTTCGATAAAGTTGAAGTTCTCGCAAAGGAACAACATCGTTCAATGACAAATTTAATCGAATATATTATTTTATCTCATCTTGCACAGCACGAAAATGAGCACGGAGAAATAGACGTGCCGAAATGAGTGAATCCATATAGGCGGGTTATTGTGAAAAAAATATTATTTTATGAAAATGTGATTTCCAAGCAATTGAAATTGGCAAGGATAAAATGCAACTTGTCACAAGCAGAACTGGCTGCTAAAATGCAGACAATGAATGTGAATATCGACCAGCAAATGATAAGTAAAATCGAAAACAACGCTCGGTTTGTGACAGATTATGAATTGGCGTGCTTTTGTAGAATATTGAAAATATCAGAAAAAGAACTGTTGACCGATTTTTATGAGAACTATAGCTAGTAATAAAATAACCGTACGGGTATCGCAATAGCGACGCCCGTACGGTTATTTTGTCCGGAAATGTTGTCCTGCCGCCGGCAGGCAAACCCAACGTAAAAACCAAGAAGAACCATGCGACCAGAGATACCCCCCGCCCCGACAAAGACAAAAAACACCCAAATCTACAAAAACCTCTTGCAAATTCGAGCGTTATCATATACAATAGCGGCAGCGGTAGTCTTCGGGGCAGCAACCCCACTACCGTCACAGGGTGTACACGAATACACCCCATGCGTAACCTCTCGGCCCTGCCGCCAGTCACAAGTATAACACATTCCGTGTTACCGTGGCAAGTACGAGGTTATAATTGCGATACCACAGGCGCAGCATGGGTGTAAAAACCCATGCTTTTTTCTATTTGTGACCGGCAGGCAGGGCCGGGAGTGAGCGTGTGCATGATTGAAAGGAAGTGCACGCATGGAAACAGATCGGCACGAGCAACTCAAAGCAGAGCACGACCGCCTGTTCTGCGAAACAGACGATGTACGCAGGGCATTGAAAACCATAAT
>Ga0131853_10015818_pt1 | contig 13789 bp, 6 predicted proteins | sample TergutLab28metaG_FD_92764 | JGI IMG/M metagenome (GOLD analysis project Ga0131853, IMG submission 92764) | Labiotermes labralis P1 segment gut microbial communities from Petit-Saut dam, French Guiana - Lab288 P1 (version 2) (version 2) | ecosystem: Host-associated > Arthropoda: Insects >... | reverse complement strand
ACTACAATATAAACCAAAAGGACGAAGGAACATAGGACGACCGATGAAGAGATGGAGGGACCAACTTCATCTTGAGGATCAAGGAACAGGAAACACACCTAACCCTTCAGGAACATGATGATGACGATGATGATAAATTACTGCTTGCAGCAGATTCTTCTCAGAAGCTAGTAGTCACTTGGTTTGTTAAGAATTATCTACCTTTGTTAAAAACCAATACTGAAACTACCCTGAGCCAGAAAAAACCAGTCCATATCACTGAACAATTTTGTATCATTAATATCCATCTAAATTTTAGCCTTCCATCTATACCTAGGTCTTCCAAGTATGCATATATTGATTAAATAATAAAGGTAGGTGTTCCATACTCAAGTTCATTTACCATCAGCAATATATAGTCTAGTTTTCAACAGCATCACTAAATAAACCACTAAGGAAACCATTCATCTGGCATTCATAAACAACTGCAGTATAATATTTCTGCCAACATTGATTAGATCTTGTGTCTGACATTTCGTTGTGGTATATGGTAAATTGTGTATGAAGTTTGTTATGTGTATTGCAGAGTTTATAATATTCATTCATTCAACCAAAGAAATACACATGTGACATACACATATGTATAGTGTTTCACTTCTCTTGTATATTTTGGCATGTCTGTGCCATCCAAATTTAAAACGTGCTAAAATATAATAGATTTTATTCTTGCCTGTTGAGCATTCACTACTTTGAAAATATTTATTTTGTGCGTCTTGAATAATATATTCATGTATATAATCTATTATACATATATTTTAGTCAGTTTTAAACTAGGTAATATGAACTCCCTGAGGATGGCAAAGACATGCCAAAACATGTAGGAGCATTGACAGCCTATACGGTTGTGATGTCATATGTACATTTGTTTCATTTTAAAACTTAATATTTTAAGCAAAATGCTTGGAATAAATAACTTCAGTGCTTCTATTTTGTTCACATTGTTGTAACATTCTAAGTGTCTCTCAGAGGTCTGGTTCTTTGCCCACTTTATTCACCATTATTTTTTTTACTTGGTTACATGTTCAGTTACATGGCCTGTAAGTCTGTGATTCATTATCTTATCCTCACATTTAATTTATATTGGTTATTTATGACATTCATTGTTGACATATATATTGGAAAATCATAATCATTCATTATAAATCATTGCCCATTTTCCTCATGTCATGTAGGTTTAGGACCTCAGTTTGAGTCTATGTCCATCTTGTGTTATTTATGACAGTTCCAGTTGCTATGTTATATACCTTTGAGAGATAAGATTGATGAATAATAAATTGGGATATATGTGATGCCCTTGTGTTTGTATATTGGGGGGAAAGGTTTTCTTTTGCTGTCCCTAAGTTGTAAGTAAAATGGGAAAATAAATGGAGCCACAAATCATTGACTGTTTTTCATCAGCCTGTATGTTGGAGATATGTTTTTGATGTTACGCATTTGCACACCTTACCTCAAAAATTGTAATGCCAGTAGCTATATTATAAGATACATTAAATAGTGTCTGAACTGTGATGCATGTTTGTTTTGATGTACATTGTTTTACAGATAGTCCTACAATGAAGGTTCGTACATCATACGTGGTTACCTTCAGTACTGCAGTGTTGATATGTAGCATTGTTCTGTTGACTGTAGTTTACAGTATGTGGCGCCTTGAGATACGTCTGTTTTGGAAAGACCACTTCGGAAAACTTGAAAATGGTAATTCAGGCAGACATATTTGTATGTAAAACACCTTGCACTATGCCTGTACACAGAATTCAAAAGTTAAATCATATATAGGATTCTGTCTTTCTCTTTGTCTGCATGTCATATCAGTACAGTTACTAACTGGGGTTCAGTACCTTTTTTTTATAGTCATTTAATTTAATGTTAATATATAAAAGTTCAATATAATCCCTACTTTATACAAAACTGTTATTCGTTTAATTAATTTTGCAAAGAAAAACAAGTCATTGTACAAATAATTGTTACAGGATGTAACACATAGACATAATTCCTATACACTAATTTTACTTCAAACATTTGTCTGCATAATAAATATTTAACAGAATACAAGTAAAATAGATTCTGGCTCTATATAGTGTGATGAAACTTTTATTATGCATTTGAATTGAAGGCCCTGTATTGTCTTACTTCCAAGCAAAAAAAAAAAAAAATTCTGCCACTTATTTTTATAAGAATTTCAGAAACTGTGGTAGAGGAAACCCAAGCCAAGATTGTCTCAAGCACAGAAGACAAAGCAGTGGATTGTAGAGGAGGGAAGGGAAGAAAATAGAGTAACTACTGTACTTTCTGGAGACTAGTCAAAATTATTGCAGTTTTGGTACAACCAGGGCAAACTGATTTTGGTAGTGGTCAGCTATTACTGAAATAAAAGAATACAGGCTTTGTACACTACAGACCAAATTAAGGTGATCAAATTAATGAAGGTGATATGAAGGTGGCAAATAGTACTCATATAGTCATGAGAAAGGCATTCAAAATTTATGTTGGAAACCAGAAGGAATGAATCATATAATGGATCATGCAACATAGGATATGCATGCATGTGCATTGAATGGACTGACCTGGCTCAAAGATGGAATCAAGTGGTAGGCTCTTTTAAACATAGTAATAAATATTCCTGTTCTATAAGAGTAGTGAATTTATGGACCAGCAGAGCAACTATGAGCTTTGCATGAAGCACTTGTTTCTTGTAATTCAGTCATGACCAGGTGCAAATGTACTATCAATTTCTGTATTCCAAAAACTCCATTTCTCATCAAGAAAAGTATACTATGTTGCATCCTTAAGCTAAAATTCATCCCTTCATGTGGGTGTGTGTGTGTGTGTGTGTGTGTGTGTGTGTGTGTGTACATGCACGTGCACATCTGTCAACCTATTCAACACATTTACAGCTACTCTTCATATCTAGAGGCTACTTTCTGTGATGACAAGGGTTCCACTTAGCTTGATGAGACATGGCAATCAAGTACAAAGATTATTTGACCTTATTTCACTTCACAATCCTAAAGTGTATCAGCACCTGGCTTCATATTCAGTATTACATACAGAAAATTATGTATTCCTCTCTTGTAATTAATTACATTCAAATTTTAATTGCTGGGACTTGCAATTTAAGTATTACGTATTGTATTTATTTTCAGATGACAAAGAGTATGATATTTTTGTATGCTATGATCCAGCAGATGCAGAATTTGCTCTTGGAGTTTTAGTTCACACCTTGGAAAAAGTATACCACTATCGGTGTTTTGTGTATGAACGAGACAGTGTTGCTGGAGACTGTGAGTATCAAACACCAGTACAGTTTTATATACATATATATATATATATATATATATATATATATATTTGATTATGAAAGGATTATATAAATGCAAATAAAATTTCACTGCAACCAAAAATATAACAGATGGCTCTTGTTGCAGGGATGCCAGAAATATATACAAAGAAGATCAGGTCAAGTAGACGTTTTCTAATGATTCTGTCACCAGCACTTGCTGTTAATAGTTGGTGCACATATGCTCTGTATGTTGCTATTGAAGCAATGTTGAATCTCCATTCCAAGATCATCTGTGTTGTACTTCAGGTTTGGCATTCATATTATGTCTTTAAGTATGAATATCAAATTTCACTGTTTCACTAAAGGGGGATACACAGACGTGCACAGTGAAGATATTATAAGCCCCTTTTGTGATCCTTCAAAATAGGCTAGTAAAAACTAGCAATTGATAATTGATCATATGAGTTAATTAAAATTTTGGCAGCAAACACCTGGGTCCAAATGCTTTTCAGCACTCTCAGTCTACTTTCTTCCATAAGCATGAGAAAACTTTGAAAGATATAGTACATACAAATTAAACACATAAAGTTTGTGTAGTCCAAATAGGTATGCTCAGAACATAAGTTATAAGAGTTACTGAAAAGGTTGCTATGAGCTAATTAGGGCAGTTAAGTACTGCAGTATTTTAAAGTGAGGACATATAGTGTGAGAGCCAAAGATGTGTTCCTAATGAACAAGGGTACCACATTTGAATTTGATTCATATATCTAACAAACAGACAGTTTTAGAATTAATCAGTATGGATGCAGCTCCTTTACCACTGAATGTTGATATCTTGCTGTTTTAGGATATTCCATGGAAGAATTTGAAAACTGCTAATGGAACAAGTGATCACACATTACAACAAGTATTGAGAGTTGTGAAGAAAGTATACTGGGAATCCGCGGTGAAGGAAAGGATGAATCCTGTGCTGAAAATATTTACTTTTCAGAAATATAAACCATACACTTCAAATATGTCAGATTCAAACCATGGAAATTCAGAAGAATCTCTCACACGTGTTTTGAGTGGATCTAAGGACAACATCATTAATTCTATTAAACATAGCAATACTGGAGTACATTTAGGTTCCAGAAGATTTTGGACATCATTACGAATAAACCTACCATCGAAGAGACCCATAGATATGATGGCTGTTTCTTGAAATTCTTTGAAAATTTTGAAAACTGAAGACATGAATTATATCCTTCAAACAAAAATAATACCAAAGTTTCTGTTTAATTTAATATTTGTACATGAATTATAACAGGGTGGAGTTTGAGCATAGATGAAACAGTATATATCCAGTGACTGGAATAAATATGTTTATTTGAATGCTCAGTTCTTCATTAGCGTGATGTGGATTTAAGATTTTATTATATTGCAGTAATGCTGGAATTGGTATTATGTCATAATAATGATGCACTTCAGATGTAATTGAGTTATATAATTTTCAGTGGTGACACACTACAGTAGGAACACTGAAATTTATATTCAAACAGTAGGAGATGAGTATGACCCCTTCCTACACAGGCTGACTTTATCCATGATAACAGGGTTCTCCTTTGGTGGTTGCCATTCACATGGTGATGAAATGCTTTGTTTCCATGGAATGCAGATGCTCATTACAGATCACAATAGCTTGAAATTATTCTGTACTGAGACATTTAAATTCAATTTACATCATCACACACACATTTCTGACAGTCCTTTTTCTATTGCCCCCTAATCTGTACTAAGTTTTGTAAGTGGTACATCATGCGGCATTTTGCAACAATGCATAAGTCAATATCTTCAAGGGTCAGGACATCTTTTTGGACATCTTGACCCTTGAAGATGGGACCGGTATGCCACACAACCAACCAGAAGAGTGAAGGTCTCAACTACAGCATGGTGAAAGCCTGAAAACTCACACAGTGTGCAAGTAGTTTCTTTTTTTGTTTCAATCATCTAAATACTGTTAAGGAAGGAGTAGTTTCATATGTTGTTTCAATCATCCAAATAATGTTATGGAAAGAGTAGAAATTATAAATGTTTTTCTTCTTGTAAAGTAGACATAATCTGTAAGGCTAAAGACATTAAAGCTTCTGAAGCCAATTAAAATGTTAAAAATCATGTATCTTACTTACTGAATAGCCTACAAAATAGTCAAACAAGTTCATGTAACTCTGGCAGAAATACATAGTTCACACCAGCACTCATGTATTATGTTACATGTATTCCTGTCTCTTGGGCTGCTTGCTTGGACAAGAACAGTGGTAACAATTGCTACAGTACCTTCTGAATATGTCATATGATTTGTTCCTCCACATTTCTTACACACATATGACTTCTTATATTACAGATGAAAGTGGTAGAGAACATAGATAACCAAGCGTCACCATCTATGCTCTGGTCTCTAGCCTTATCACATACATTTTGTGTGATAAGTTGACTGTATTTTTCCAAGATCTGTACTGGTCTTTATTTTTATGAGAATGTCTATTCACATCTATAAGCACACAAATACATTTCAACATTCTCTTCCAAACATGAATATATAATGATTAATACAGTAATCAAATGGGGCAAGAATAAGATAACTGATTAAACACAATGTAGAGTCAACATGTATCTTAATAACTACTGTGAGATATGAAAGTAATATTTTATTAAATTATGTCCTGGATGTGATGTTTGAACTACAGAATTATGAGTATGCACAGATGACACATACAGATAAATATGGTACATGAAGATTTCCACAACTGATACCTTATACTACATAGGTTCAAAATGTTTACCATTTCTTTGGTGCTTCAACTGCACTATTTATACTTTCTATGACTGAGAAAACATGTCCTTGATATAAAAAGAATCATTAATACACATAAACCTCTGGAACACTACCAGTAATAGGACTTGCACATGATTCAACATTAGGTATATCTGTAATACTTAAACTCTGAATATGTTATATAATTTACAAGCCTATAACCAGGCCCCAGAAGTGCCTTTGTAGTGCACACAATAAACATTAAACCACTCTGACAGGATGGCCTGTATCACTTTATTTGTTGTAATGATAAGCCGAGCTATATGCCATTCAGTTCATGATTTCTGTAATTCATTTAATTTTAATAACATAATGAGCTTCATATGTAAAATAGTCACTAATAATTACAAAGTTGTTACAATATGAAACTTAAAATGCATTTGCATCTTTTCAGTTTTTGATGCTCCAATATGAATAAAATACAGCATGGTCTGATAAAATGACCCTGGAATAAACCGAAAACTGCCTTCAGCAGAAAAAGTATTTGGTCCCAAGCACACAGAATGGAAGTCCACATGAAATTACCTCTAAAACTGGAAAATGTTTAACAAAAAACAATAAGTATAAACAATAATTTAACAGAAAACACTCATAATTTCTTTTAAGATGTGGTGCTTTGTGTACATATAATTTTGTTTTGAAATATCCTTATGACATTCCCAACATACATGAAATAACACAGCATGGTTGCTGAGAAAATATGTATGAAGTACATTTAGAAGTCTGCTTAGCAGCAGGGGGATAGAAATAAATAGAATGAGACTACAGAGGAAAGAAAACAATTGTAAAAATATGTGCTGTTGTAATAATATAGGGTATATAAAATTAATATGAACTTCTGAGCTGTGATGTGGGTCATAATGGCATATGCATGACTTTTTCTTTGAAGAAGTATTGGGGTTCAATTTCAGGTATTTTGAAAATCTGTTCTTATGTAAAACTTGCAATAACATTATTTTCAGTTACTCTTCTGAACAGGTAATGTTTATGTTGACCGTCAATATATTTTAGAAGGTCAATAGATTAAATTATTCTGAACATAAGGAAGAACTTTATGCTAGATAATGTTACATCTCAACTGAGTAGAAAAAAATCAGAAAAATTAACTGTGCATCTTTGTGTTCCATTATTGAATGATACTTGTCAACTTAACATGTGCTGTGTTTTCAGAACCCCAAATTATTAATACTTTCTGACACGTGAATAAGATGTGAATATTTAAACATATATATATATATATATATGTGTGTGTGTGTGTGTGTGTGTTTAAATATATATATACATATATTTAAACACACACACACATATATATATATATGTTTAAATATTTACATATTTCTGCAAGGATATGACTCACAGTATTTTTCCATTGAAAAATAATGCAGGTACTAATTTCTTAAATATTATGGAATGAAAGCTGCTTTTATTCATTACACACACTTATCTTCTTCTGTAAGCCTACAATTTAATGCAGATCACATTGTACATTAAATGGTGACAAACATCAATATCTTAATCTAATACAGTTCTTGAAACTGGGGAAATGGACAGTTTTTGAAGTTTAAAAAACAGTAAATCCTTTTTTGAGTTTTCAGAGATTATCTTTGGCTGAAGCAGATAAAGTGCATGGGAATATAGCATATTTTGGAGATACTATTTCTGTTAGTTACATACAGCAATCATTGACTGACAATACTGATTCTGAAATTGTACCCTGTTTCAAATGGAGAGTTATAAAATACTAATACTGTAAAAAGTCCTGTAAAAAGGTATTACATTCAGGCAGACCTGGTGTCTTTCATTTTTTATCTGAAGGCTTTATCTGTAACTCACTGAATTCATTTTATTCTGTTTATTTACCCTGCAACTTCTAGGTTGATAACAATGTGTAATTCAAACAATTTCTTATGGTTTTACTGTGCTGCTTCTGAACTTCTGATAAAATATTATTTTAAAAGTCATACCACAGTAAAAAAATATAAAACTAGGCAATATGTATGTAACATATTATAATCCATTAACTGTGACGTACGAAGTAAAATATGTAAAAATGAATGCATGTACAAAGAGGAAGAACTGCCACTATGAATGTCACACTTTCAGTGAAAGTTCCTCTGTGTGTGTGTGTGTGGAGCTGTGTCAGCACAATAGGCTGACAGAACTACATATGTACTTTACAAAATCTTTTCTTTATCACATGTATGATCTTAGACATTACAAAAATATTCTGATTTTGTTTCATTAATCTACATTTCACCATTTATTAAAGATATTACTGAAGCAGTATATCTTACATAAGTTTCATACCAATGTGTGAAATGAAATGAGAGTATCAAAAACTGTGAAATGCCAACATCATTCCTCTTAGTGGTAAAATGTGTGATCTAGCACCATAATACTGTGCTAGTTACTCTTGCTGAGGTACACATTCGGTTTTGTCTCCATCAGACCATCATAATACAGTAAAATGGCTGTGAAGTGAATGATGAAATACTACGTAGGAAGTAATTTTCATTTGCATTGTGAAGGTACCACAACAAGAAAGGAGATTTTGGCCTCGCATGCACTTCTGCATAGAATGTCTTTCTATGGTGGCCATGTCTAAGAAGTACTGACATGAATATTCCTTACCTTGTCTCTCTTACATGGCAAAACAAGGAGAGGGAAGGGAGGGAAATAATGATTTTTGTCAGTGCTGCTTGGAAAAACATAAGTAAGTCTTTGATTTGGAAATACTAGCCACAACATGCTTAAATGTATGTGAAAGAGGCATTTATAATGTAAATCATAGGTCACAGAGCCATATATAAGTGAAGAAGTGTGTTTATTTTTAGCCATGTGTTTTGTTAAATTAGTTTGTGATATTGTTCTTAAGACGGTAAAAAATAATTGCACAAGATATTTCCCATCCAATGCATAGGCACAAATAAGGTTATCAAGAAATGAAACTTCTGAGACTTCACATAGGTCTGAGTATGAAATCAATCATCCAATTGTGATGCAAGGTGGGTACAAAGTATGTGTGATGCCAATGTGATATCCTTCATGCTATGTAATGCTTGCATTAAAAAAAACCCAAATAATAACTTAAAAAATAAAAAAATACCTTTACATACCCAGAAATTTTGATAGTGTGCAAAAAATAACCAAAATAAAATATTTGCCAAACATATATGACACATATGAAACTTGAAACAGTTTTACTATGACATATTATTCCCTACTATTTATGAGATTTTGTAGTCTTTTAACAACCATGCAGGACAAAGTTGATACATTTACAAGATTTGTTAAAAGTAGGGGTCAAATCACTGTTGTCCAAGTACATGACTGTATGACTGGATATAATTTTTTTTTATTACAATTCAGTAGAGGCAGATGTAATGACATGTCCAAGAATTTTAATTACTGCAATAAATGCTGGAAATCCTACATTATGCAGATTAAGAGATGAAGAAATGTGAAATAGTTAAGTACTAAAGCATGCTTTTTACATTTATGAAAGATGTAATTTCTTGTCTCAGTGAGAACCACCTAAGCAGTGAGGAGTTCAATAATTTTAATAAAGCCTTTTACAAATTGTTCACAGGAAACCGGTGCTTTTGGATATAGGAAAACAGTAGGTTTACAGCACACTGTAGTAAAATTTCACAGCACATTGGCTAAACACAACTTTCAACTATTTATATAATTAATTTCTTAAAGATTATACACACAGATACTAACTGCATATTTTTCTCTACCATATACACACTTATTTTCATGCAGACTGAAAACACCAAACTGTTTCCTGCATTTTTAACTACAAAAAACAGAAAGACAGCAACTTCGCAATTATCTGTATGTGGATTAATAGATCTCTGATAGGAAAATGATATTGACTTTCTTTATACCTTTATGTGAGAAAACTGGTGTATAGTGTGATGGAACACCTTTTATATGGCGAACAAGCAATTCGTATGAAGTGAGGCCATATATAAGGCAGGTTACTAATTAATCATTCAGTCAATTAGTCAACTAATTAGAGAAATTCTGATAAAATACACATGGTACAATCCAGGCATTTATTTCTAAACAACCTTTTCCTTGCATTTCTTTCCTTGTGCAGCTGCCTTTGTTGATTTTCAAGGTTTCCTTCACAAGGAAGACACACATTTGCACAGAACATTAACTTCCAAGGGTAAGGCAGTGCAGTATAGGATCAGTGTGAAAATGGTAATGTGAATTAGTCACTGGTTTAGCTGTTTTTTTTTTTAACAAACCATAAAGTTAGACACTTAGAAATAAAAGTAAACAATTTGGAAAAGCATAGACTATGGACTTGACATGCTCCAAACTTATGCTATTTTACAGCAACAATATAGGTATTTCACTGCTTGTCCAGAAATGTTAAAAATATTGAAATACTAAAACACATAACAAATGTATAGGTATAATAATCACAATATTGTGATATTCAAATCATATAATAGTGAGCAGTTCCAACTGTAAGTCCATAGTTGTTTACATTCTGTACAGAGCATGCATACTTATACTTGGAACTGCTCACTATTATATAATTTTAATATAACAATATTGTAATTTTTATACTCATAAATTTTAAACATATTTTTTAATTTGAACATTTTAAACATTTCAAAACAGGCGGTGTAATACCCAGACAAACATGTTGGGCTTACATTCCTTTGTTCTATAACTCCCTGAGGATGGCATGCCAGTGCCAAAATATATGGGAGTTTTAATACTTTTATGAATTGTATTTTATTCAGTGTATTTATTGGTGTACATATTAAAGTATATTCTGTATATATATGTCCAAATTATTTTCTCTGCTATCTGTTGTATCTCTTACCATTAACCTGGATATTTCAGAGTTTATTTAATACTGAAGTGTAACAAATAAATGAGTACGTCCGAAGTCAAACAGAGTCCAGTAGGTGAAGTTGACAGTAAAGACCCTGTATGTAGACTGCAGTATTTGTAAAAACATTTTACTTTCACTACACAGCACTGTTTTTAAACACACAATTTTTTGGCACCTGATAATCTTCTTCCCTATCCCGGTACTTTTACAGGTTATGTAATAGTGCTGTACTAACTGTGCAGGTTCTAAAAGCAATGGCAAAAAGTGATCATGGCCTATGTGTGACATCTATGTGGAAGAGCATGATAAAACTATTGAAGTCCCTAAACTGGATTATTCAGTGCCTCAGCCAAGATTTGAACTGAATGTGCACATTACTGAGTGGTCAGTCAAGATCTGTAACAGTGAAACAGATTATACATACAAGTACAAAATTTAAAAAATTTGCTCTTCTCTCCACACATCAGTAATCAGTACATCAGTTTTCAAGCATTACCTTCCTTACTGCACTGCAGTTAATATTCCTGGAAGAAACATTACAGCCCAGCATATTTTAATGAGAAACACATATCACATACAATTAGTTCCTGTGTTTTATTTTTTATCATAAAACCATCAGGAGCTTTAAACCCTGCCTACTCCATGGAAGAGAGAAAAACTTATTTATAAAATTACATTGTGTAGCAGTATTTACATGTAATATTAAAAATGTCTGAGATTGTAATGTTACATTAATATTTTTATAACATTAAAGTCGCTGAACATGTTTGAATAAAGGTAGACCAACTTGATGACACTTGCTTTATTATGTAAATTTACTGCTCACCATGTTTCAGTTGTTAATACATCCATCTTCAGGAGCTTGTGACTACTTGGTGCATTATTTTGTCGGCTGTATTGTGCTGACTTGAGGCGTGTTGGTGTTATGTAGCGGGATGGGCTGTTGGTGATGTGGTATCCGAGTGCCGGCTGAAGCACTACTACCACATCACCAACAGCCCATCCTGCTACATAACACCAACACGCCTCAAGTCAGCACAATACAGCCGACACAGTAACGCACCAAGTAGTCGCAAGCTCTTGAAGATGGATGTATTAACATTTGAAACATGGTGAGCAGTAAATTTACATAATAAAGCAAGTGTCATCAAGTTGCTCTACCTTTATTCAAATATCAAGATGATGCATGGTCCAATATGCATAAGATTCACTGAACATAGTTCACTTTCATGCTTGAACATATCAATTTAAGTTGCTTAAGACACTTTAGTTTCACCATTAAAGCCTGGGATGAAAGAAAAATTTGAATATGTTATTATGTAGTGTGGCTTAAAACAGTTGAATATATGTTTCACTGAGTTGATTGGCAAAATGCTTGAATTATTTTTATCACACACACATTTTTCCACAATTAATAGGAAGCTGACAACTTGGACAACCACTTAACACATACAAAAGTCACCATATTCATCAGGCTTGGTGTGTGGGGTGGACAGGAACTTTATGTGTCTGCGCAGTTTAGAAAATGTGTGTTCACATCTACATGGTACCTAATTAGCATCACCTCAGTTTAATGATGAAGTATCAGCTAACAGGTACTTAACCATTTAAAACAGTAACTTCTTCAGATACTACTGGCATAATATGTTATTTATGTTCACTTTAGTTTCTCTGAATGAATGCTCTACTGTACATGAGCATGGTGACACAAGAGATCCAATGAAGGTTTACCAAGGTTGTTGCAGAATTTTATGCCAATGTACAGCAATGTCAGGCATTTCAAATAAGGAAAGGGATGTGGGTTTACAAACAAGGGTATAATGGCAGGGTCCAGTTGTTTCCTAGCACTGCATAAGGGGTCATGTTCTAAGTGACATCTTTCTCTCAAACATTACTAGAAATTCTTATGATAGCATTTGAGAAGACTGAAACTGTTATGCACAAGTTAAATGATGTATAGCATCATGTTTTTTTTCTCACTGCAGCACATTAAATGCTTTGCAGCCGGGTCACTTAAATTTTAAAATACGCATACACAGTGTGTTAATAAAATTGCTAAGTAACAAACTTTTGAGACCAAAATATCTATCTCTGATAGTCTGTCTTTTGGCATGTCACACAATGATACAGCATATTCCTGATTATCCAAGTAGAGACAATCCAGGTTGCATTTTATCCACCATGTACTGTTTTTTCATACACATATTTTTAATTGTAGACACATTAGAATTAGTCCTTCATCTTTTCCTGTGATTGAAAAATGAGAAAGAAGGGATGAATGGGAAACAGAATAAGATATTTTTAGCCAGCACTTGACCTCTGTCAGCATGTGTTTTACCATAATAACCAGTCACTGTTTGCCAGCTCCAGTACATTGTAGTGTATGTATAGGAAAAATGGTTACAGAAAATATTACAGATGCTTTTCGGTAATTCATAAAAATTTTTCCCTTCAGCGACATCAAAACTGGAGTGTACTGTAGTTCATACGATATTTTACACACAGTTTCAGTGATGTGTTAGGATGCTATCAGATACTACTTACTCCATGGTGCAGAGTCCTTCTTGAGAAGCTAACTGGTTTGCAGCTAGTCAAGAAATTCCCCGCATCTCATGGAACCCGAAGGTTCATTACCGCACTCACAAGCATCTGCCACCTGTTTCTATCCTGGGCCAGCCCAATCCAGTCCATATACCCACATCCCACCTCCTGGAGATCCATCCTAATATTATCCACCCATCTATGCCTAGGT
>Ga0131853_10015817_pt1 | contig 13789 bp, 11 predicted proteins | sample TergutLab28metaG_FD_92764 | JGI IMG/M metagenome (GOLD analysis project Ga0131853, IMG submission 92764) | Labiotermes labralis P1 segment gut microbial communities from Petit-Saut dam, French Guiana - Lab288 P1 (version 2) (version 2) | ecosystem: Host-associated > Arthropoda: Insects >... | reverse complement strand
ACACACACACACACACACACACACACACACACAGAATTGTTACAAACCTTGGCAAACCTGGCATGTCATTGTCAACGAGCGTAGCCACATGGAACTGCAGCATCTTGATATTTTCAGATATGACATGTGCAGCAGCACCTGCTTGCTCGTTTCTGATCAGTTCATTGTTTGCTTTTATGATGTCTGCAAGTTTGTGAGTCAAATCATCCTAAAACAATCATCAATCAGCAAAACAAATTGGTCAGTGCAATGCACAAAAATGACTACACTGAGAGCAGACAGAGCATGAAATCATGTACATGTCAGCATATTTTTATGCTGAACAGCCACATGTTATATACTGGGCTGTAAGAAATAGCACCATTTTTAAGGTTCATGAACAAAGCAGTTTTCTGACCTCATATACTGGATGTACCTAGATAAATCTTAGCCCCAACATCAGCCAGCCTCACCAAACTTTTTCACAGCTCAGTTCAGTCTCTCCAGACAAATAATGGGGCAGTACTCCACATCACACCACAAATGTACCCTTCATTCACCATTCGTCACATCGATCTGACACTGCACACTGTGAGCTCATGAAAGCATCGATCAACAAACCAACAAAAAGCAATGACACAAGAGAAGACCACCAGCGTATACAAAGCACTAGATATATACATATTATTACAGGATCCATCGATACAAAATTTTATCACAGTGACAAAAGGATGTTCATAAGAATACAAGATACACAAAATTTTTTAAAATAATATCAAATAAAGTATTCAAATGTCACACAACATCCCTTATACACAGCTGAAAACACAATTATGAGTCACTTTCAAACATGATAAATATATCATTGGGACTTAAATGGGCGTGTTTAATTATGTTCCTAATGCTGCTTCAAACTGAACCATGAAAAATTACACAGTAAATTGCTGAAAATTTCTGATGCTGGCAGTGTACATATTTTTCTGCAAACATCAAAGGTTGGCAAATGGTCTATGAACTTCTTCCATGTTCTAATACTGTGTACAAGGAACAAGCACCACCTTTCTACGCCAGTTGCCAACCATTCCAACTATTAACCTGAAAGTTCCCTTTTTCAGTTTCAAGAACTCTGGATCAGAGCTTATCAGCATGTGCTGTGTGTCGACACAAACATACCCATGTTTTTGCTCCTGTTATGTACATTCAAATGGATCTGAAATACAACATAACTGTTCAAAAATGAGAAACATCAAATGGCATCTACACTCCTTGTAGAGATGTAACTGTAGCCCTCAACAAGATGTCTCTCGACAAATGACCATGTCAGGTACATGCCCAGGTCTCATGGCATTACGAAGTTAATATTATTCTATTTTGTATCATTTTTGCTCTCTTGGGTATGCTAATGGAAACAATGCTTTTCTCTTTTTTTGTTTTTGATGTTTTGCTGACCGTGCATCTCAGTATAATCTTAGTAATTAACCAACTTTTGATGCACAAATTCCTGTTTTATAATAAGTTTATTAAACGCCTCTACATATTTCGAGCACTATGTGCTCATCATCAGGAGGTCAAAATTGTATTATACAGCGTATGGTATCATCACACCTGTAGGTGGCCGTCCTGTGCACAGGTTGAGAGAGGACTCTTCTCTCAACCTGTGCACCGGACGGCCACCTAGAGGTGTGATGATACCAGATGCTGTATAATACAATTTTGACCTCCTGATGATGAGCATATAGTGCTCAAAACATGTAGAGGCATTTAATAAACTTATTATAAAACAAGATTATGTGCATCAAGTTGGTTAATTACTAAGATTAGGAACACTCTTCCTGTATTCCACGATGACAGTAAACACGGCCAAATTTTTGTACCACATTACAATGTGAAACAGCTCTTTTAGATGAGTTCAAAGACCCTCTCTGTGCTGCTACACATCAACATACTCTGCCTTGTACCTGATACCATGGCATGTCACACAGTTCTGCTCACATCCTAACACAAACCTCCAATCAAGCCAAAAATGTTTCCTTCCACATCTTTTCAATACATCATTCACTAATCATTGCATAATTTATTGTTACATAATACAAGTAACTGGAAGTGCTCTTAAACAAATCAAGAATACATTAATAAAAATAACAATATGGTGCCCCTATCATTATAAGCTGAAGTGTGTTATTTTACCCTCTGGGGCCTACTGTCACCTACAGGAGTCACACAGTGTGGTGCTCAAAATGCTGAGCACTGGCAATAGCCAATTATGGCCTTTTGCATACAGCCCTCATCTAAATTCCAGTCTTCATCAGATCCTACTGGGCACTTAATTTTGACACAAAATGGGTTAATGATGTTGTCTATGCTAACTTCACAGAACATCATTGGCAGGTGAATGAGAATGGAGCATTGATGAATTGGTACGGACAGTGAAAATAGGAGCACTCGGTGAAAAACCTGTCTTAGTGCCACTTTGTTCACCACAAATCCCACACTGACTGGCCTGGAATTGAATTTTTGTCTCCTCAGCCAGAAGATGACAACCAACCACCTGAGCCATAGCATGAGGCTGAACCTGTCTCCACAGTGAGGGGCTGGTGATTAACTGCCTGGAACTGAACCAATGTCTTCACAGTGAGGGGCTGGTGATTAACTGCCTGGGACTGAACCTGTATCTCCACAATGAGGGGCTGGTGATTAACTGCCTGGAACTGAACCTGTCTCTTATAGTGAGGGGCTGACGATTAACTGTCTGGGACTGAACCTGTCTCTCCACAGTGAGAGGCTGGCGATTAACTGCCTGGGATTGAACCTGTGTCTCCACAGTGAGGGGCTGGTGATTAACTGCCTGGAACTGAACCTGTCTCTCCATAGTGAGGGGCTGACAATTAACTGCCAGGGACTGAACCTGTGTCTCCACAGTGAGATGTACGCAATTAACTGCCTATACCAAAGTGTGGTATCTTACTGCTGCAACCCACCAGAATTACCAGATATACGTAATGATAAATTTTATCAGTACTGGTTTTATTGTTCAGTTTTGTTTCGTCCGGTTCAGACATAATGTTTGCAATGGCACTCCAACAATACCACAATAATGCAGGCTGAGATAATGGTGCTGTATCAACTGCACTGGCTCTGATGACAACCGAGTGGTTGGTGAATGACATGATGAAAATAAAAATTCCCCTGTGATGTCAATCAATTTCTTTTCTTTCTTTTTTTTTTTTTTTTGGAAACCATAATCTTATGACAAATCAAGTGCAGATTCATTATTAGTCATCTGCGGTAAAGTTTCTCCAATATCAGCACCAAAACCAATTCTTCAAACTCACATCTATGAATACTATGAGGAAGTTTAGCCACGGTGCCAGCAGCAAAGTCCTATTTGCAGACATACTGAAGGGAAGTCCATAGGGTCTACAATACCAAGTTGTACCTGCTATTTAGAACAAAAAGTACAAGAAACACCACAGTATTTAACACATAAAGCGGGCCCAGATAATCCATTCCAAAACTGAAAACACTTAGTCAAACCAAGTAGTCAGAATAACAAATGGTCATCCAAATTTAGCATATATCTTAGCAGCTACTACACTAAACACACACTATTAAAAACAGCTGCAAATCTGAGGCTACAGTAACACAGCGACAGTATGCAAAGGGTTAACAATATGAAAGAAATAAAAAAAAATAAAATAAAATAAAACACAGAGAATTTTACTAATCAAATAACACACCTGATTTCGTGCTGAGCCATACATGACAACAGCAGGTCGAACTGACAATGGTGGGACAGGCAGAACTGTTACTATCATCCAATCCGGTCGGGCGAACGTAGCATCCATTCCCAAAATGTAACATTCTTCGTCCGTTATATGTCGGAGAATCTCCCACACTCTTTCGGCGCTCAAACTTATTTTCTTTTCCTGAGAATCTTCATTCACATGCTTCCACTCAGCTGTTAGGTCAAGCCCACTTCGTCTGATGTTTGGCTGGTAACGACCACAGCCACCGTGTCCTTGTTTACGAGGCTATTGACAAACAATTTGAACGTATTTACTTTAAATCAATTTTGTCAAAAATAAGTCTCAATATTCTACACACAAATCCAATAAATTAAGGAACATACGATACACAGGTGGGCCAGGTAGCTCAGTCGGTATAGTGACTGAGCTACAGGCTGGACGGTCCGGGATTGAATCCCGGTGGGGATGAGATTTTCTGCCCTTCCAGACCGGCCCTGGGGCCCACCCAGCCTCCTGTAAAAATGGGTGCCGGGTCTTTCCCGGGGGTAGAGTGCAGCCGGGGTGTGCTGCTGACCACTCACCCCCTCCTAGTGCCACGGTCATGGAAGAGTAGAGCTATACCTCTACCCACCCTCTGGGCCACACTGGGTCTGTAACGGGATCACTTTACCTTCACACACACACACACACACACTTGGGTTGAATAGGTCACTTGGTATAGCGACTGACTACGGGCTGGACGGTCCAGGATCGAATCCCGGTGGGGACAAGATATTCTGCCCAACTAGACCGGCCCTGGGCCCCACCTAGCCTCCTGTACAAGGGGTATCGTGTCTTTCCCGGGGGTAAATTGTGGCCGGGGCGTGCTGCTGACCACTCACCCCTTCTAGTGCTGCGGTCATTGAAGAGTAGAGCTATACCTCTACCCACCCTCTGGGCCACACTGGGCCTGTAATGGGATCACTTTACCTTTACAATACACAGGGCATTCAGAAACGCACACAACACACCGGCTTCAAGGCGCGGTAAAACACATGACAGACATGGAATTCAACACAAAACACAAGTTCCATACGCTTGTAACTTTCCAAAGTAAAGAAGCATACAGGAATGAAACATCAGTTTTATGAAGAATACATGTGCAGTGGCCTTCATACAAACACTACTTCAGTATGAGAACCTTCGGTCTTGTGTACTTCCTATTAACGGACCACACAATAGTCAACAGTTTCACATATATCACCCATGATCTCTTCAGCAAACTTCCGGTAATTTCAAGATTTTTCAGAAGTGACAATGTGTAATTAGGCAAGTAGGTCGCAAAATTCTGAATGCTTATAATGCCTTAACCTTCAGAGTCAAGTAGTCCAAGAACAGTAGCCATTCAGAAAGATAGAGTATATTACAGAGGTAATCGTGATGAGGGTTACACAATGACCATGTGACCCAATGGGGGGTGATATTAAATGGCACTGGGCAAGCCTTTAGTCTACCAGATGGGATGGGAGAATCAGTCGAGTCAGAATTAAAAAACACACAACAAATGAAACAGATAGTAAATACAGAACACAAAGTATTCAATTTCTACTTGCAACTTCCAAACACTGTGCAGGTTGGTGCAATAAACACAACCTACAAGACGGCCCCCACCAGAAATAATCCGGCGACTCCTCGCATGGAAACAGAGTGACCAGCCCATCCACACCTGAAGTGCTCTGGAGGTTGATTCAGTAGCACACAACCACTGAACATATGCAGGACATCCAACACAACATTAGCTGTAAGTGGATACGCATCATTCTGCCGGAAAAGCGCCGTGTCTGCACATCCTGCTACCACAATGAGATCACGCTGTGACGGACACAGGCACAGCTGGCTAGTTAAGTAGTTACCTTCACTGTTGTCTCTACTGGACACTAGCCTTAAAATCTCCATTACTACAGGGTGTTTCTTTCAATGTTTCCCTCAAAACAACAGCTTTACCCCACCGCAAGCCTAAAACTACATTCCAGACAGCTGCAATGCTCAGGGGAAAAAATAAAAGAAACATGCCATATACCTACTTTATAATCAGACCTCCACTACCACAGGTCTTGCACACAAATATGCATTTAGGGAGTATCTTATTTAACCCTAAATGCCAACCTCTGTGCACTGTACTGTGTGCATTTTGGGGTTAAATTTAAAACTCTGTCCTGGGTAATGGTTGGAATTTAAATGCCAGCATCAATGACAGGTTAATGTACCTATACTTTGCGAATGGCTCCCACAGCAAAAGCTACGAGCTGCCATAATCTGTGCAAGTAAATGAGTGATGCAGACTGCACTTACCTGCTGATTGTTCGGGTCATCATTCTCCTTCTGCAGATCCATTTCGTCACCACCCTCACAAATGTTTTTACCTTTGCAGAGATCATATACAAAGGTAAGACGTTTCCTGGGCTGGCCCTTTGTTTTCATCACCACTTCTTTGATCTTAGGGTTAGCCTGAAAATTATGATATAAAAAAATCACCACCTTCAATGAGAAATTCTTCATGCCATTGTGGGTTCTGCAGCAATGTTGCAAATGTAATTTTCTATGCTCTCAACCATTACTAACTTCTGAAATTAAGGTACAGGTAATTGTTGAATGTATACCATTTCACTAGTGAGGAAGGAAGGCTCACATGTCTCATACAGGTCATTTTGTGATCTCATGAACACTACTATCTCCTGTAACTTCAGACCTTACCGTTCACAATTCAACAATGCAAGCTGTACTCCCCAAGCTTTCAAGATCAATTATGGGCCTTCCAGAACAAATGTCCTCAATTCTGGTCATGCAATGAACACTTCAGTGTCTCAGTATCTGCCACAAACTTTACATTAACAATGTGTATAACATCAGAGATACAACATTCACAATGCATGCACTTTTCAAAACACAAGAGTTAAGAGAACTTTCTCATATTTATTATCTCCAAACATACTCATTTCACATACGAGCAATTCCACAACAAACACACACACACGTGCGCGTGTGCATGCACACAAAAAGGGGGGACATGATATTGCATTTTCGTTTTTAATTTAATGCATTCCAGTATAATGAAAGCTAATTATCATAAAGTTTGAGCTCTCTGCATGGACTAGTTGCACAGGCAATGAATCTCAAAGTTTTCATAATTGGGTCAAATTTGTCCCCTGCACAAACCTCTGGAACACAGCTATCTCCAGAACATATACGTTACAGTTATCACATTGACTGTCAATTAGACATTCTCCATGCAACAAAAGAAGCACATGTTGAAGTGTACTAATGTGTTGCAAAAAACTTCTTGAGTTACATTTTGGAGAAAAAAAGTTTGTATTCCACATACAGTAGTTTGCTTGTAATAAATGTTTGCACTAAGGGAAGACTTTATGCTCACCTTGCATTACTGCACAACTATCCAGAAAATTTTACCATTCAAACCAACACATTCTCTTACCGGGCTAACAAGCATTTTGGAGCAATAAAAGCACACACATCTTAGGATCTTGATGGTCTTTGTCAGGAAACCAACGTGGAAAACTGGTTTGGCTAGATCGATGTGTCCAAAATGGCCAGGACATTCAGTTTGGTTACCTGCCAAGAAATACCACATTAACCATAGGATGTTCACTCAGCGACAGTAAAAGAGTACTATATGTAGCCAAACATAAGATAAGAATTCTTTTGTAATCCATCGTCTGAAAAAAATTGGGGTCACCTTGTATCTGTACACAGAATTAAGAATCCTGCGCATACATTCTCCTCACAACTGAAGACTGTGACCTCATATTCCAACAACAAAAAAATTTCAATATTCCTGACAATTGAAGATTGTGAGCACGGCCTGTATTATGAACAGGCTCATCCTATATCTGGTACTGCTATGTGTCGCTTAACGATGGGGATACATTCTGAGAAATGCGTCATTCGGCGATTTCACCATTGTGCAATCATGTACTTACACAAACCTAGATAGTACATTATAGCCTACTACACACCTAGGTTATATGGTATAGCCTATTGCTGCTAGGCTACTAACCTGCACAGCATTTCACTGTACTGAATACTGCAGGCAATTGTAACACAATGGTATTACATTATAATATTATGGGACCACCGTTGTATATGCGGTCCGCAGTTGACCGAAACGTCGTTATGCGGCACATACCCATAATACAGTACATTTATTCTGAAACAATTCACATTAACAGCCACTTTGTCTCTACATATCATTCTGGGTGAGCACAGTAACATATGTCTTACTGAACCTTGCAACAAAACAACCATTGCACAGTACGAACTACCACAAACAGTTAATAAGCAAAAACAACAATAGTACTTTCACACATGCTACCACCTAACTTCCCAACTGTCTGATATTAACCTTTCAAAGCCTGCTGGTTACGTGATGCACCAACAGGTTTAACAGAATCGTAAGCCCCGCCCATGCCATATTTTGTATTTATCTCGGAACAAACAGCAACTTCTACCCCGTACACCATAAAATGATTCGTTTTTGTAAGTGAGATGAAAAGTGTTTACAGTGCAGCATGAACTGGGTCTTTAAAACAAAAAGCAGTCTGGGTTTCACTTTTAAAGAGTTCAGGTATCATCATCAATACCTCCAGTACATACATCACACTGCACATACTACTGCATATATCCTAAGAGTTAAGCATGATGGGGCAAAAGCACTGAAGGTGCAATTTCTATAGCTCCCAGAAAGTGAATTTTTCAATCATATAAGCCACTGTACTGCCAATCTACATTTTGATGTTTTGTTGACCGTGCATCTCAGAATATAATCTTAGTAAATGACCAACTTAATGCACAAATTCTTGTTTTATATAGTAAGTTTATTATATTCCTCTACATGTTTCGAGCACTGTTGTGCTCATTATCAGGAAGTCAAAACTGTATTATACAGCATCTGGTATCATCACACTCTGTAGGTGGCCGTCCAGTGCACAGGTTGCATTAAGTTGGTCAGTTACTAAGACGCCAATCTAAAGTTACACAGCATTATAAAAACTGATACACAGCACAGTCCGATGTTATCAAACAGAAGTGTCCTGAAGAATGTGTCCATACCGTGAAATTCCCTAACACAAATAATATTTTTCCATCAACACCATGGTTCATGGAAGTAGTGCCTTTCACTGCAGAGGCCCAGGTCTCAACCCAAGGCCAATCAATGTGGGATTTGTGGTATACAAAGTGGCACTGGCTCTTGTTTTCTTTTGAGTATTTTGGTTTTCTCCTGCTGGTATCATTCCACCAATGGTCCACACAGTCCATACACTCAACACTGATGCTATACAATCTTAGCAACTGACAGTGTCATTAAATAACACTCTCATATACTCCCCCCACACACTTCAATTGTTATAAGTGAGGATATGTGTCCTCACTTCACTTCATTGAGACTCTTCTAACAATAGACGTACAGGGTTTACAAAGAGCTGTTGAATATGTGATTTATTGAAATACATTCTGTTCACATTTGTAGAAGAAATACACTTGTCACTCATTAGAAGCACAGTGGGTATAAATATAAGCTTAAAAATTCAAACACTGGGTGGGCCAAAAGTAGGTATACAGTAATTAACTATATACTGTATATCTACTTTTGGCCCAGCCTGTATGAAGAGCCATTTTACACCTTCAACAATGATAATACACTGCAGAAATAAATAAGATGTTAACAGCAAGGCAGCCAGTATAGCTTAGTCTGTACAGTGAGCAGGTTATGGGCTCAACAATCCTGGGTTCAATCCCTGGCACAGGCCAATACCCTGCTACCTATTCCTTGTCATTATTTCACGCACAATGTCATGCTTAGGAAAGCAGAGTGACAGCACGATGGACAAACAATGAAACTACAAAACAGTACTACAGAACTGTCACAATAAAATTCTTACCAGCGCAAGTCTGGCACCGAGAATTTCTGTCCATGACACCTTGGCGAGGGTCCATAAGGCCCTGAAGTTTCGGTCTGCCACCTTCATATGTTTCAGGGAAACGGATGCCCCCCTCTGTAACTGACATACGACGCTGCACAAAACAGAACAAAGTGACCATTATTTCAACAAATATAAAATCCTTATTTATAACTCCACACTTTTACACAGGCACGCCATACATGCCACAGTATTTGCCTGCCTCGAATTTTACTACGTCATTCAACAATGAGAGCCCAAAAAAAGATACAAATTTTTTAAAATTTCTGTGATTAGAAATTTAAAAAAACCACCCCTCAGTAACATGAGCACAACTATGGAAATATTTTAAATTTATTATGTATTTCCTTCTGCATATCTGACACCTTGCATGGCAATGCATGATAAAATGTTAAGGAGATGTAACTCAGTTTAAATGTTAGAATGACAGAAGGGACATACCAACTCTTAAGAGCTCAGGTCACTCACCACCTCCATTTCCTAATTTCATTTCATTAACAGCATTACAATTTATGGCATTTCTGATGGTTTTTTTTAAAATGAAAGTGATGCATGGTGTGACAACATATGGAATGACAATTCCAAAAATAATGTGCATGGAAAAGAATATCATCATTGATGACTCCACTGTTGGTTGAGGAAAAGTTTCCACAAGTGTGCGCATGAGCATGCACACACACATGGCCATACACACCCACCACAGCCCACTCCTATACACAAAAGGGCCTTCAGTTTTCTGTATTGGCAGCCAGTGATACTGGATATGTGCATACAACTCCAAATGACAGAAAAAGTACAGGATAAGCAACCAAACTGCCTGATATTGGGAAGATTTTCACAGCACAAACAGCACTTTGCCGATGGGTCATCTAGGGCTTAGAATATAGGGTGGTGGTGGTGACAAAATTTGTGTGGATATAGCAAGAAAAACAGACTAAAGAGAATGTCACAAAACACACATTATTGAGGTTGGAATAGAATGTTACTCTAAAGCATGTTAGACAGTGGATTATTATAAGAAAGAATGTTTATATTTTAGAAATGGCAACATTCTAGGCATTAATGATAGGCTGGAAAGACAAATGAGTAGCCTGCATAATATCTACCCGTCATGAGACAAGCCTGTAAATGTTCTGACCATTCATACATGGTGCCAGAAAAGAAAATTCAAAGCAGACATATAAGCCAACCTACACTAAACACATGGGTGGCACTGACTGCAGTGACCATGAGTGTGCCACATATTCATTTACTCATTAATACATGAAGTGGTACAGAAAACTATTTCTTGTACTCAAAAGAGTAAAATGTGATTTCCTGATTTATACTGCTGTCAGAATATAAACACAGGAGCAGTGACAATGCCACATGTGAAATGTGTATAAACTTTCAGTGTACACTGGGTAAGTGATATTCTCAACTCAAGATCATACCCACTGTCACCCGCACATTACTGTCCCTCTCATCAACCCTAATGACAACATTATACCCATCAAAGTTGAAATCTAATTTAACAATACTGAATGTCTACACTTTTTCCCTGCCCAAAAAGGTGATAGTTGTCCAAATCAAAATTACAGCTTTCAACCCATTTTCAGCCTACTCTTCTCTCTCAATGAGAAACAACACTGCTGTATGGCACCTACTTTTAATGTCCTTGGTTAACATTCTGGCATCTATATATATTTAAATACTTCTACACACCCTGGCTACTGACATCTCTCATGACTTCACAAATGATAGGATTCATCACGATCTGCACATATGTGTATTGCGTACCATGGCTACCGCAGCCCAGCCACATTTCGTGAGACGTACCAGTCCACTGGTAGCAATATCACACACCATCCCCATGTCCACAAGGTTTTTTTTATTCCTATTACGGTCCTTTGGTCCGAAGACTGGAGACTTCAACCCTAAACATCAAGAATCTGATAATCACTTAAAATTTGACACCTATAACCACACTGCCTGTATTCTGATTACAGTGAAATAAAAATATTGGCGTGCCTGTATCTTTCCGTCCTTTATAGGACAAAAACGTAGGGTTAATTTGTTTTTCGCAATTTTAGGCAAAAAAGTCCTTGTCCCTAGGTCACTTCCAGCAAGTAAGGTATCCCACCAACACAGGCATTGTCAAACGGCCGAGTCTACTATTTACGATAACCACGGTATATTTAAATTCACCCAGACCATATAACGTATACTAAACTTCAAATATGCACTCACAATTTCATCTGGAGCTAATATTCCAAACTGCACCCGCTTCACACAACGAAGCGGGGCTTTGGAGTCTAAAAACGCCATTTTATCTGCTTCACTCTAACACAACAACCATTTTCGCATTCTACCACTGTCTTTCTGCACAGATCGACTATGTGTCTCAGATATTCTGGTATTTCGTTGTATGACGACACACCATTGACCATCTTTTATCCGTGGTCCACAGGGCTAACAATATATGCAATTTTGTTAACACTATGCCATGAATACTGTTATGGAATTGTTTACAATGATAACACATTTAAAAAATAAAGAAACACATACCGTTATAACATTTTGACTTTGATCTAATTTCCTATGTATTAATCAAAGGTGAAAACATTTTATAATTTGGAAAATAGAAAACCAGTGTAATTTTGGCGGGGGAGGGTATGGTGGTAAGGCTGCAGTATATTTGTAGTGCCCCGCAATTAAGACGTGGAAGTTAATGTATGATTAAATATTTCGGTTATAGTGTTTCAGTATTGTGTACTTAAATGTAGAGTTAAGTCGTTCTCAACGACATAATTTAACGGTGGCATTAAACGTCATTGATTACAGTACCAATCAGTAGAACTGAAATGTCACCAACCTTCGAAAGTATTAAAAAATAAGCTAATTTGGAATGTTGAGTGATTGTAACGAAATCTTACGAAATAGTCAAGATACGATGACAGATCACGAAGAATCATTTCTCAAAGATTTCTTTACTCATGTTGCAAATCTGGGTTTTGATAAAGCCAAAGAGCTCGTGGTAAGTAATTTTTCTTAGTAACACGATGAGGCAAGTAGGAAACCATGTTTGTGGTAGTATGGAGTAGACCCGTTGGTGCTCAAGAAAGTGATGGTCAGCTGTCAGATTATTGAACGCGAAACTTAACTGCCGAATTTTGAAGAGTTCGCCACAGGATTCTGTCCCGAACCACATGAATCAATTGCATCCCCCCACAATGATTCAGATCCTTTTAATATACCACCATTACACCAATATCTGATATGGTCTCTTCCTGTCAAATTTTTAGACATTTCCTTCAATTGCCGTAACGATGATAATTGTTGAACAGTTAAAATTATGCATCCTTTCTGTGCAGTATTCCCATGTTCTTGGTACTTAGCTGAATTAGGTTCACATTTTAATCTCAGCATTTCACCCTCAAATATCAGCCAAGTTGATCAAGAACTTTAGGTGCACCACTAAGGTGCATTTATAATGAGTAGCAATTCTAGTGTTCCCAGAATGAATGAATTATACTGATGTGAAACCACTGTATAATAAGGGTAAAAAATCCTTCACATCCTATTACAGACCAGTGTCATTACGAACTGCATATCCAATTACAGTGCAGTGTCAAAACCAACTGCATGTTCCATTACAGACCAGTGCCACTACTGCCTGCATGTCCAATTACAGACGAGGAGCACTGCTTGCTGCATGTCCAAGTACAGACCAGTGTTGCAACTAACCAGACCACTTTCACCATTAACTGAATTCTATAAAATATTTAAGAAAGTTACATATAGTAGAGTAAGCAGCTTCTTTAACTTGAACAACATTGCAAGTGAGCAGGTCAGTTTCCAAAAATCTGTCTCTGTGTGGGAGGGGAGGGGGAAACAAAAAAGGACCCTTTTTAGCTATATGGACAAAATCATTTGTTGTTATTAATATTAAATACCAATGACCCTTTTTAGCAGCAGATATTCATGTATTATTCCATCATATGGTTGACCGGGTGTATTGTTGTAGTTGTCTTGTGTGTGTTGTTATCTTATGTGTATTTGTTGTGCTATGTGGGCATTGTTGTGTGTGTGTGTGTGTGTGTGTGTTTT
>Ga0131853_10015814_pt1 | contig 13791 bp, 11 predicted proteins | sample TergutLab28metaG_FD_92764 | JGI IMG/M metagenome (GOLD analysis project Ga0131853, IMG submission 92764) | Labiotermes labralis P1 segment gut microbial communities from Petit-Saut dam, French Guiana - Lab288 P1 (version 2) (version 2) | ecosystem: Host-associated > Arthropoda: Insects >... | reverse complement strand
TGATTGGCAACAGATGGAAGGGAAGTTGGCAGACTGGATACGGTGCCAGGTGATCGTAAATGTGGAAAGTGCTTAGGGTTGTTTGACTTGATTATATGTAATGTTGAAAGTGAGTGTTTATATATGAACGTGGAGTGCTTTTCGGGCATTAGAACAGAACAGCTGCATGTGTATAAAAATGATTTAATATGAACTGCAAATCTCAACTATGTCACGGAAGATGTCTACAATCTTGTAAATACTGCAAAAACTAAGTTTTCAACATCCAGAGTAGTTCTGAGTGGTGTGTTGCGGAGGTGAGATGTGTCATGGTAGTGCACTGGAGACGTAACAGCAGATATAAGAGGATAGCACAGACGCTAGGGGTTACTTTTGTAGACCCAAACAGCTGGGTGGACAACTGGGACTTTGGTAGAGATGGCCCTCACATAAACCGAAGAGGAGCTAGACACCTTGGTAAACTCTACTACAGAGCCTGTGGTATCGGCGGCAGAAGACATAAGATGAGGAGTGAGTGACAATGCCTGGTGGTAGGGACGTTCCAACGAGGGGACATATGAGGAGACGGGGATGAAGACAATCCAGGAACATGTCACGTTGGTCTGGTAGATGGCTAAGAGTGATACAAAGATGGCAGATATGGCAAGAAGGGAGACTGAAGATGAAACAAAGGAGGAATGCTTAGTGGTGACAGTGGTGCCTATGACTGAGGATAAACTGTTTTGGTGCAGGTAAACTGTAGGAGTATTTACAATAAGACTTTAGATTTCTGGAACTTAATTACTACATATAACCCTGATGTTGTAATAGGCTTAATGAGGAAATTAACAATGCAGAAGTCTTTAGCGGTGATTACACAACTTTCAGAATAGAGAGACACACTCGCAGTGGTGGAGTTTCTATTTGTGTAAAAAATTACATTACTTGAGCAGAACTATGGGTTGATGAGGTATACGGGATGATAGCAGCAGAAGTAAAAGGCAGGGACCCAAAAATTACATGGGATATTTTAGGCATCTACAGAGCTCCAAATGAGAACATGCGGTTGTTTGATAAACTGGCAGACTGGACCAGATACATGGGAAGAACTACAAAACATAGCATCATTGGAGGTGACCTCAACTTGCCTTATGCAAATTGGAATGGTCATGCAGAAAAGCCTAGGGGGACCCAGGTATTTTTAAATAGACTGGTATGGGAAAACAGTTACACTCAGGTAGTAAATAGCCTGACCCAAGGGGATGCTTTGCTTGATGTTTACCTTGTCCAGCCCAAAAGTGCATTCACCTCTTGCAGTAATGTTCAGGGGATCAGTGACCATTGCAGGGTACTATTAGAAGTAGAATGGGGAGAAAACTGCTGTGAGCATCAGGTGGAAAGATTAGTTTCTGTGTACCACAAAACAAACGTCACAGGTCTACAAATTTTCCTCAGGGGTAAACTCGCATCATGGGCAAGTAATGGTAATTGCATGCAGGAAATTTTGAAATGTTTTAAGGAAATAGTCTTCAAGAGTATCGAACGTTTTGTCTCACATAAAATTCTGAGAAAAAACCCTGATCCTGAATACTACAATATGGAAGTGAAACAGCTTAAAGTAAAGGTTAGAAGAGTAAACAACAAGAGAAAATTAGGACAGCGATATCAAGTGGAACTGAAAAGACTATCTAAAGAATTGCTGGCAGCCAAAAAAAAAAAATGCAGAGGAGACATTTTTGCAGTCAGTACTATGAAATGAAGGCAACTGGTGGTCTGAGTTCCACAAGTATGTGAAAAGGCGAAAAGGAAATAGGGAAATTATTCCTGCAATCAAAGACCACAACAGAACAATTATTACAGACACCGCTGAAAAAGCTAACATCTTAAATTCCTATTATGCATCCACCTTCAGCTGCGATCATAACATCCCGGAAATAAAATTAGCCAACCCGGATGAAACCTTTATTATTAACATCAGAAAAAGATTAGCAAAAATTAGGAGAGACAAATCAGTAAGGCCAGATGGAGTTCCTAGTGAAATTCTGAAATTGGGTGGGGTAGCCATGACTCCTCACCTAGCTAGACTACTTGAAATATCATTAAACAATGCTACAATCCCAAGTGACTGGAAAAGAGCCACAGTGGTTCCTATTTACAAAGGGGTTGATCGATCGGCAATCTCAAAATATAGACCCATAAGCTCAACATCTGTGGCCTGCAAGCAACTGGAACATGTTATAGCAGGGTATCTGAGGCAAGTCTGGGATAAGAATGATTGGTTATAAGAGGGACAGCATGGGTTTAGACCGGGATACTCATGTGAAAGTCAAATCATCATGGTGTGCCAGGACATAGCAAACTCTTTGGATGAGGGGTTCGGTATAGATGCGATTGTAATAGACTTTTCCAAGGCTTTCAATTTAGTTACTCATGATTGGCTGCTTACAAAACTTGCAGCCTCGGGCGTGGATTCGATGGTAGTTGTATGGGTAAGGGAATTCCTTGTAGGTTGTACACAAAGAGTAAGAGTAGGAGGGCAACTAACCAAGGAAGTCAAAGTAACCTCAGGAGTGCCGCAAGGGAGAGTTTTGGGCTCACTATTGTTTCTAGTGAACATAAATGATACTTAGAGGAACATCAACTCAAGTATTAGACTATTCGCTGATTGTATAATTTATAGGAAAATCACAAATAAGAATGACATAGAAAAGTTGCAGAAGGATCTAGACACCTTGTGGGAATGGGCAATAGAAAACTGGATGAAAATAAATCGTGGTAACAGTAAGACAATAAGATTTACAAGAGCTCGGGTTAAAAATCCGCTGGGTTACTCTCTTTGTGACCAAAAAATTCCAGAAGCGAGCAGTTGTAAATACTTGGGAATAATCTAACGAAGCGATTTAAACTGGGTGGACAGAGTAAATTACACAGTGCAAAAAGCCTGGAAGTCACTTCACTTTGTAATGCGTGTTCTCAAAAAAGGAAAGAGGAATACAAAAAGTTTAGCCTACATGCCATTGGTACACCCAATTCTTGAATATGGGTGTGCATGCTGGCATCTATGCAGAGAAGGACAGATAAATGTGTTAGACTAAGTACAGAGGAAAGCTGCTCAATCTCCAAATCATATGTAGGATTCTGAAAGAGAAACCTTGGTTCAGTGTAGGACGATAGCACGCTTATGCGCACTTTTTTAAAGCATACTGTGGGGAACAGGCTTGGAAAGCTATATGCAACAGGTTGCAAAGGCCTTACTATTTAAGTAGGGTTGATCATGTTTGGAAAATTAGGGACAGGAAGCAAAGAATGGATATCAGGAAGTATTCTTTTGTAAATAGGAGCATTAAAAACTGGAACCAACTACCTGCAGAAATGTTAGGGACTTCCCTTGTAAACCCAAAATTTTTAGAAAGAGTGTTAGGAAAACAATTATAAACGGGGTTAAATGAAAGGAACAGAAGTGTGGCAAAAATCATCTAAAAGTGCAGTGAAGTGAAGTGAGGTGAAGTGTAGTGATGTGAGGTGAAATGGAGTGGTAGGAAATTTAAATGAGGTTAAGCCTAATGAGAGGGTATTGAAGTGTAGTTGGGTGAAGTTTAAATGCGAGGAAGTGAAGTGTCAAAAAGTTGGATTAAGTGTGATGAAAGTGTCAGTAACAGGGTGTCTAACATTATTAGAAGATATATAGATCATATGAAGTTTGCTGCTTATATGGCTTTTTTGTTTATCATATACAGGGTGACCCATGGCAACCTGACATCTTTAAAATAATCAGTACTCAGTTGTTTTTTAAGTAAATTCACATCTATTTATATAAAATTAAAGCTTAAAACACACCATACCAGATGGTTAAGTTTCAAAAATGGTATCGGTAAGATGGTGACCTCCTTCTTGGATGCATTTTTCAAGCCTTTTCTAAAAATCGTCCATGACACAGGTCAACACTGACGATCAATCGGACAAATTTCCTGACGGATGGCTTCCTTCAAATCATTCAACGTACGGGGGTTGTGAGTGTAAACACGCGATTTCATATACCCCAAAGAAAAAATCACACGTTGAAAGATCGGGAGAGTGAGGAGGCCAAGGCACGTCTCCGAAACTGGAAATGAGGTGCCCGGGAAACATGTTTCGAACAGTGGTCATTGACTCGTTCGCAGTGTGCGCTGTGGCACCATCTTGTTGAAACCACACATGTGCACAGTTTATTCTTCTTCGGCACAGTCCCCCCCCTCGGCCTACCTGCTGAGTACTACCTATTCAAAAGATGTCAGGTTCCTGTGGGTCACCCTGTACCTTCATGTTCTTTTGGTTCTTTTTTTATCACTGTATGTATGGTTGTATGTTTTGTATGCTTTTGTTTAATTTTGTAAGTTATATATTTTTATTGTTATGTTTAAGTATTCTTATTGTTATGTATGTTCTGTTTTGTATATTTTGTTTTCATTGTGCCAACTGGCACTCTTCGGCTACCCTGACTGAGGCTTTTCCATGCTTTTATCTCAGTTGTAAGGCAAATGCATGGGGCATGGCTCGCACTCTTCCCAACTAGACGATAATTTTTTACGCGGTTAGTTCACTGTTAATTTTAGTTTGATCACTCTGGGTTCGAATCCCAGAAAGCCTTCCAACCAAAGTTGTTAATTGTGTTATTCTATGTATTGTTGGTGTGTAAATGTGTACTGTAGTACTGCCACTGGGTGTCAACACAATTGCAGTTAACAAATATACCAATATTAGGAAAAATATCATCACATAAACTTACAAATATGTTAAACAAGATTAAAAAATCAAACATTTAATATAGCAATAACATTATTTAAGGATGAACATTAATATATCTATTGGTTGTCCATACACTGCTACCCAAACTGTTATAAACCACTTAAAAGTCTATATGGTGTCACAATCCAGAAGACTACAGCAAGAACATATTTGAAATTGTCACAATAATGATGATGATGATAATAATAATAATAATGTGCAAATAAATAGCAATATGTAAATATGCTGACATTATGTAACAAGAACACTACAGTACAGATGAAGGGTTGTACTTTGCCCAGTTCCCCTAGACGATACACAATTACTAACACACAGATTTCACTACATTCCCAGTAAAATCCCAAACCTATGAACCATATTCGAGATCCATTTCACTATCAGTATTTAAACTCAAAGGCATTTATATTCCTTCTATAAAGTATTAGTTTATTTCCATATTACCCTTCAGTGAAAATGCACTTAATCAGTGATGGCTTGCTTGCTATTATTACCGTTGTATTTTTCAGTACTAACAACATTCTTGCCAACTTTAAAATATGGTCTCCAGCCCTAGATAAGCTGTTGATTCAACATTTAAAAGACCTGTGTCTGCATATGTGAACACACACACACACACACAAATAAATCCTAGAAATGGATTTTATATATTTATGTAAAAATGAAATTTACTTCCACTTTTAAGATACGCTATGTAATCTCTGCTTTTACTATTCAACAAAATGTCATTTATTTAATAATTTTACCCTTTTCTGTTCAAACAATACTCATGAGCTAACATTTAAATACCAACCCAGTCTGATGGTAGTTACCCTAAACTGTTACCCCACAATTAATGAATTGCCATAACTATATAGATGTGAGGGGCTTAACCCTCTATTCTCAGAACACAAAGGTTAAAGTAAATGTTCTTAACATACAACTAAAAAGAGTCAAATATTCTTCCATAAATCAGCATATACGAAAACTGTCTATGATGTCAAAAGGTAAGGAAAGAGCTTTCAGCACATCACTTCTCATTAACGTCTTGGCTTACTTTACCAGCACATCAACTACAAATATGCAGAGAATGACAAAATGATGATGTATGAAAAAGAGGGAAGAGCACAGGGTGAAGTGGCTGTGGCCATGTGAAGACTGTATCCCAACAATGAAGGACTGGCAAGAACATCATATGGATAGCCAGCATAACTAAAGGAGTGCTATACACTACACTATAACATAAATTATACACAATACAAAGGCCTTATCTCTCGCTGACTTGCAAACATGCACACCCATGAACACAAACATATACTCACTTGATGACCAGCTGAAGTCATATGATCCCATGATGCAGTGTGAAAGTTTCAGACTGCACCAATTAAACAGCTCACACTTTCAGGGTCACAAGTACACGTGCCCCTAGTAGGTACTCCAGACAGATCACAGAGTAGTTATTTGCTGTGTAATTTTTCAGCTATTGCCCTCATCACCTAGCCATCACATCAACAAGCAATACAGAAATCTGACCTTTTTTACAACAGCTTATTGCCAAAATAACATATTCTGTAGGCATAAATAAAACTGAAGTATCCACCTGGGAAAATTAAGTTAAAAATGGAGCATTATATGCAAGACAAAACTAAATATGCTGCTGTGTGTGTGTCAGATGCCCTGTGGTAAGGTTTGTCTAGGCTCTGCCAACCTACATGAAGACAGACAATCTGTCCCTAATGTGGGTGTGCCCACAGGGTGCATCCCTATCCACAGTGAGAGGGTGATTATAAAAATAATAGCTGGCTGAGGGGAACTACAGCTTACTGTGAGGTCTGAACCACATGAAGCACAGTTTAATCTTTGGTAGAGGTGGTTTCAAACTGTGGGCACAAAAATCCACATACATGGGTAGGAATATGGTTCACACTTAGAATCCATTAAATCAGATTAACCCAAGACCATCATACCCCAAATAAAGAATATAAACCCTGACAACAGATTTTGAAGGAATTAATCCCATTGTGTAATAATAAATTAATAGTAATCTATATATTACCATCAAACACAAGAACCTTTGTTATTATATTCAACATCACATATTATATATTCACACAAACATCTTCAGGCTAACTGTACATAATTCAGTTACTTAGTTACCTGGTGCACACAAACAACATGCCACAGCATACAGTGAGCACAACATAAATAAACATTCCACATAAATGATTAAATATAAAATGTAACACACCTATACCATAGGAACATCAACACATGGAACCAAACAAAAAGTGAATGTCAAAGAAGCATAAAATGTCATATACCTAGAACATATTGATTTGTTTGCATGCAGAGAAATATAAAAACACCTGGGAACTAAATATCCAAACAAGTCCAAGAGAACACAGTTTGCACAGAAAACACTTTAACTATTATATAAACAATAACAAAAAAGGTGAATTAAGTCATACTCCAATGTAATGATTACTGTAAACTTTACAAAATCTCATTTTGCTATATATCTGAATGCATTCCAATTGGTTGAAAATGCTCATATTGACCAAAACATGTGGTACGCATTGTTGAATGTAATAAACAAAGCTGTTGCATTTGATGGTAATATATAAATTACTGTTAATCTAAGGGTGGAAAAAGTACATTCTGTACTACTCTAATGTGCATCTCCTCACTTACATACAATCTACATCTACCAGTACTATTTAATGTCTTTCATATGCTGCTCATGCACCCAAATCACACTAACTCAATGACCAATGACTTTGGTCAGCGTCTTGCCACACCTAAAGTTACATTCTACAAGACAGCAGGTTTATAGTACAGGCAGAAACAGAGAAACACTGCAACATTTCAGGATTTCCAGCATTCAAAAGATGCCATGCATGGTAACGCTAAGAATATCGTGCAACTGTTAATACTGTGAATTATCATGGCACATTTTTTTCTTTATCTCATTTTTATCATCATGCATTTATTCCAGTATAATTTTCCCTCAACAACAATACATTTCACCATTGTAAATCTTACACCATGTGCCTCAATAGTGTGATCTGGCAACCCAGCACACTCATGAGAAGAAGCATACAGGACCTACAGTAAAAATTTACAACTGCTTATAAGTGTAGCCCTCGCCACATACAAATCAATGCTACAGTGTATAACCATCACTAAATAACTTGCCTAATGTTTAGAATAATGCACCAGAACATAATAAATTTAAATAAAACATCCCCTGCCATGCTTCATATATCAAACAAAAAGGCATTTAAACAACAAAAACGAGTTCATCTGCATACATTCAGTTTAAATAGCATGACAGAAGGTTAACAAAAATACCACATGGAAAACAAAAACGAATAAAACTGTTTCACAACCAATATATGGCAAGTACGTTGAAAGTGACTGGCATATGAAAATTATGACAAATTCTCGCACTACAAAAAGTACACTAAGAAGAGATCTTTGTATTGAACTTGCTTATAGGAACAGCACGTAAAATGAAACATGGATTTTAACAAGCAAGGCACAAAAACTGTATATGGGATGAATGACAAAAGAAACATCCCCATTGAATGCCTCATGACATACATACATATATATATTATGACCACCCATTATGTGCTTAATTTGTGAAGAACAAATTACTGTCCAGTATATGTTCAATTGCTGAACAAAAACATTACAGCCCTTTTCGTGGACACAGTAATGTAAAATTAATGATATGTCAGAGTGCCATGTCAATTACACAGAATCTCTTCATTCTTCCTACAGTAAACTACTGAGGTTAGAAAACGTTATTCATAATCATGAAATTAACTCCCTACAAATTGTTGTCATCAGTAGTAAACTAGATTATTAATCAATGTAGAACAATTACTGAAACATGTTTTAAACAGGCACAAAATCAGAATGAACATTTAACACCAAATTATTTGTTACAAACTTCACTGTACTTCTCAGAGGATGAAGTTGTATTTACCATCAGCCCAACCCAACACAGCCTACAGTGGCAACTACAGTACCAATATATTCTAGAGGTCAATGCTAGTATCACCATAACTAACCTCTTGTAACATATCCTGGGCCGCAACTGCCTTCAATATGTTCTTCTTGCTGGTCTCCTGAATCTCTCCACCAAGTAACAATTCACCCAAAATGAAATATGCTTTCTCAAAGTTGAAGATAACATCTAACTCACACACCTGGGGGAAAATGAAAATTACACTGACACTTGGAGATATAAAATTTCTATCAGTGCATGAAAATCTGTGCAAGATACACATAAAAATTAATGTGAATGTTAAAGAATCCACTCTCCTGAAATATAACAAGTCTGAGACTTGTACTGAAAGAATAAGGAACTGAAAGCTGAACATACCAATGTAATCACAATACACACCCTACCTTTGTGAAATTCTTGCATCTTTATTCCCCACAAGGCAAGGAGGTAAAAGGTAAAGTTCACCCTAGAAGAGGTCATGAAGGCCCAGAAGGGGGAGCAGTGACATAGCTTTACTCTTTCCTTAACCTCAGAACTAGACGGGGGCAGGTGGTCAACACCATACCCCGCCTGCTTTACCCTAAGGATGACCTGGTACCCAATATACAGAAAGCTGGGTGAACACAATTTCCTACAAGCCACACCATGTTGCCCAGTCACAGTCATCAACATACACATATGCACAAAAAGTGTTACACTCACCTACACCCACTCCATTTTGATTCCTTCTTGAACTCCATTTTTTTAAAGTATGGCCCTACACTAAAACAATCAAACCATGGCAAGCAGCAGGGTTACAGCACAAATAACACACTTATGAAAGCAACAAAAAATAAAAATATTGTAATGCATCACATAGTAAAACACAGACAATGGTTATTTATATACATGGAATAAATGCACTTCTGTCCAAACAGCTCCATGCCCATCAAATCCAAATGAATGTAAGAAAAAACCTGAACAATGCTGCAAATGGTTAACTATTCAACTAATAACCACATCTTACCTTCCAACACCAGGCAGGGACACTGGCCGGACAGTTTGGTCAAAATGGGCAATTTGGAATGGAAAGGCAAAACACAACTGAACTCTAAGATGTTATCAGCTGAATTCCCAAACACAGCAATTATTAGTATGCAGGTAAGACAGTGGATGTGGCATTTTGGGAGGAAGAGGAAAAAAGGGGCAGAAGAGAATGCATATGTTGTGATGCTCAAATGTTGGCCAAGGAAGTTAATGGTCAAGACACAATGTAATCAACCAAGGTTAGGCTTTAACTCAGTGATAAATACTGCATTACAGGTGGCAACCAGCATACACTATGGTGTCCATTAGATTACAAATGAGAACATACCAAAGAACAAAGGAAAATAAAATTTCCTTTATATTACAACTTTAACCCCAAAATTCTGTTTAACATGCAGAAATAATACTCACTATCAGTCTAGACAAATTAACAGCATTAAACATTTTGAATTACAAGTGACACAAATGAGTCTGATATTCTATGTTACTTCATTAATTATAGAGACATTCATATCCGTCTTGAATCAACGGTTGTCAACAATTTCACCAATGTAATTTTATGAGATAGTTACACTGCCAAAATATTTGTCCAGCAGCTCAACATAACGATGAATAATTTCAAGGATCAAAAGTTCATTGTCTCTTTGCTCAATAGCATAACAGAAATAAAGACTAGCATATCTACTAAACAAGACAACATGAGCCATTAATAAAAGACAGAGTAAGATATGACAAATATGTCCTTATGCTTAGACATGAATGAAAAAGTGGGCAGAAACCTCCACACATTCCTAACCTTGGCACTATTATGATGTAAGGTCATGGAAAGAAATCCCATGACTTAACTCCATCCACCCCTCTCTCAGATTGTTAGCACATTTCCCAATATTCCCCTCCCATCATCCAGCCTCCCTGCTCACACAAATGTTCATTAAAAACAATTTTCACCAGCAAAAGTGCTTTGGGTTGGTTGATTTAGTGTAGAGGCGACTAGAAGAGAATATAAAAGATGGAATGGAAGAAGCATTGGGTGTCCTCACCCACACCACCAAAGGACTTACCTACCCTGGCCTCCATGCAGATGGAGGTGAAGATTCAACTGCATCTCAGGGCCATTTTACATAATACTATAATAAGTTACTGCATTTACCCTGTTTCATACCTTACTACAACCTACTGCTGCAGAACTGCATGTGGTTAAGTGGACCCTTGCTTAGCATGCATGATGTTTATAATGCTAAGCATCTTAAGCATGATGAGTGCACAAAATGGATGAGACCCACATCACCTTGAAACTGAAGATTTGAAGTCTCTCAGTACTAGGGGACTAACAGACTTTAACTTGCGGGTTAACACTAGTAACATACAAAAATGCACTACCTGGCCAACTGGACTGCAGGTATACAGCACTATAACAGTGCAACACACAGCCAATATATGCTAAGCAGAATTGCTACGTCAGATTTCATGGCAGTCACATTTTATGCAAACCTGAAATAGTATAATATGGAAAATACCAATAAAGGCTCACTTTATGCATGACATGTGGCAATGTATAAATTCAAACAATTAATTTTCCTTATTCATTTATATTGTGCCTAAAAAGTATGTGTAAAAGCAAAAATATGCTAAAATAGTTACACATTTATGTGCTCCAACAACACATCCCCTCCACATTCATTCCAATGGGAAAACTGGTCTTGAATTACAAGGGGTCTGCATGAATACATCCTTTGCATAAAATGTAATTACACTGCATATGAGTTGAGGAATAAATACAAACAAGACAATATAAAACTTCTGAATAAACAAAATGACTACTCCAATGACTGACATCACAGTTCAGATGTAAGACATAAATATGTTACCTTTTATGAACAATTTTCAGATCCTTCCATTCAAGAAACCTGCTCATTTTTGGTTTCTAGGCCAAAATTGTGGTAATCAACTCTCTTGTAATTTTCTTCTTCAATTTGTCTGGATGGGCCACATACCACTTCTGAAGACGCAATTTGCCTTGTCGGCTAAACAGCAACATAAACTCTATCTGCAAAACAATAATGAAGTTCTTCAGAAATAAGATGTAACAATTTTACCATATTTGTCAGTTACATGACCTAAAATTAACTGCTGTGGTTTAAGTTACCAGTCCTAACAAACAATTTAAACTTTATGCGTGTACTCACTATATAGCACAAACTACAGCTAGAAAAGATAAAAAAAGATTAAACGCCCTACATTTTGTTCAACTTGCTTACACTTTAAAACTACAATATGATAACCATGTTCACCCCTCCTGTTTATGCTACATGCTCCCGTATCTCAACCTCCTTGACATGATAACCTTAGTATTATAAATTAGAACCCTATTCAGAAAATACAGCGACAAAGTGTTTGGCATCATTTTCAAATAGTCCAAGATAAAATCTCTGCCCCCAGAACAAATTTTCTGTGGTCTCCTCAGTTTTACAACTAAATGCCAAGTTTGTATCTTACATTTTACCACGGCCACTTCCTTCTACAGCCTTTCCACATACACTATTGACTCAACATCTCACCATTCGCATCGGGCGTACCGAAAGCGTTATTAAATTAATCACAATCAATACACATAAAACCACTCGTCATTACACACATTTTCTACAGCTTCCTATTACTTCCTCAGACTCCTTTCGGGTTGAATAATTTCTCCTGCAACATGTTCTTAAAACATCCTCGATCTATGCTCTACATTCGGAAACACTCGCGTTTTTTACTGTTCACTCTTGAATTACGACACGAAATTAGCTTCTAGCCGTTCCTGCAACACATGTTTTGGGTTTATAATGAAAAATTAAAGGTAATATCTTTTAACTGGGGGGAATGCGGGAATGTACGTTAGATTCCTGGACCCAAGATGGCCGCCATCACGGATATAATGGGGAGCGGAGCCCACATTATATCCTTGACGCAATGTGGGGGGAGTGACGTCATGGGTATGACGTACATTAGGAGTACACAAACCTGCAGCAGGAGATGCCCATTCCTGTGATCACGGTCGCCTGCAGAAGTAGAGGACACAGTACACTTGTTCCAATCCGTGTTAGCGACGAGGTGTTGCACTGCACCTTACTCCGAAGCAGGCCCACGTCCTTTAGAAACTGCATAGCAAGGCCACTTTCGCAGAAAAGGTAAGTGAGAAAATCCGTGTTTTGACCACCATCTTGACGTAGCATCCGACGTCTGAACGAACCCCGCGGAATGAATGGCACCTCCTGCAGGCGTTTCTCGAAACTATCCATGATTTCGTTAATTTTTCCCACCATTTTTGCACTTAGGACACTGCACAGAAATTAACCAAAGCGGAACTGCACTTGCCAACGTTTTAGGCGCGGATGAATTGTGTGCAGGAAGTGTTTTCGCGATGGGGGGAAAAAAGAGCGGGGGAAAGGTAAACGGAATACATGTTGTTCGCTCTGGTACGAACATAAGTTGGTTGAACAATCTGTTCCAATATATACGAAGCTGGTTCAGTAAGAAATTTATTGACGCGACACTAAATAGTTCAAAACAGTATATATATTTCCTTAATTTTAAATCATTCTATGCAAGACCATAATATCATCATTGACTGTCACACCTTTACATATAATTATGGACACAAAAACTTATGAATTTAAATATTAGACCCTTGTGGTCTGTGAACTGTGTCTAGCTCACAAGTGTTTCAATCGAGATTCCTACGACAACTGCAACATTAATTTCTTAACACATCATTAAATTAACACAATAACTGATGTGATTGTGGTTGCCTTGAAAAAACTACAACCCTTTGTTGTATCACAAGTATAACTAACTTGTTGTCTCTTCAATCCCCCTTGGATTGTTTACACAAGTACACAGTATCACTGACGCTGGAAGACTGCGACCGGCTCAAGCCACGGAAAGATGCGAAGTAAGTTCAGACAAAAAACAGACGCTGGACGACTGAAGCCAAGCTAAACTGAACAAAAAGCTATGACGTTACACAT
>Ga0131853_10015813_pt1 | contig 13791 bp, 8 predicted proteins | sample TergutLab28metaG_FD_92764 | JGI IMG/M metagenome (GOLD analysis project Ga0131853, IMG submission 92764) | Labiotermes labralis P1 segment gut microbial communities from Petit-Saut dam, French Guiana - Lab288 P1 (version 2) (version 2) | ecosystem: Host-associated > Arthropoda: Insects >... | reverse complement strand
GGAATGGAGGAGACTGCATAACAAGGAGCTAAGTGATCTGTACTCCTCACCCAATATTGTGCGGGTGATAAAATCGAGAAGAATGAGATGGGCAGGGCATGTGGCGCGTATGGGGGAGGAGAGAGGGGTGTATAGGGTCTTGGTAGGGGAACCAGAGGGAAAGAGACCACTGGGGAGACCTAGGCGTAGATGGGTGGATAATATTAGGATGGATCTCCAGGAGGTGGGATGTGGACTGGATTGGGTTGGCCCAGGATAGGGACAGGTGGCGGACACTTGTGAATATGGTAATGAACCTTCGGGTTCCATGAAATGGGGGGAATTTCTTGACTAGCTGCAAACCAGTTAGCTTCTCAAGAAGGACTCTGCACCATGGAGTAAGTAGGTAAGTAAGTGTGTGTGTGTGTGCATGCATACATGTGTGTGCGCGCGCACACACACACACACTCCTTATGAACATACCTCTTCCTTAAAATATAAAGTACTCATACATTAAAATCAGAACTGGCCAACATGCAGCCCTCGGTCAACTGAATATTTTCAGTCATGCAACTTGTTTGTAAACATGGCATTCTAGTGAAATCCCCCCTCTCTTTTCGATACAAGTGCTTTCCTCAGGAGTCCTTATAAATTATGTGGCCCTCCTGTGGATTGAAGGTGACCAACCCTGCATTAAATAATGTCTTAGAAGCCACATATTCTTATTCAAATTGTCTTGGATTGTGTACATCATATAGTCTATTAGTGTTTGCCACTATATTGGCAAAATGTTTTGCCACAACCTTCAAGGTGAGGTGTCATTTTATGTGACATGTTTGTCAATTCATTGTCCATTTTCCCTGGCAGCAGGCACTAATGCGATCACTCTTCTTCCAGTTTGTTGTGAGTCAGGGTCCTTGCATTTTAGTTCAATGTTCACTCCAGTTAATATGTATTAGGTTTTACTGACCATACTTAAATAAGGTATTGGAAATGGTTTCGTTCAGCTTGCAGACATCTAGAAAGCATTTTGTATTGTACGAGGGGCGGTACAACAGTAATGCCTCCTATTTTTTTTCACAGAAACTATTATTACAAGTACAATGAAATTTACATAAATCATGGGTACATCCTTTATAAAGTTGAGATTGTTTCTCCACAAAGCTTCCATTATTATCAACACACTTTTTCGATATTTGCGTGAGACTCTGTTATGCTATGCTTGTCCTGTAAAACTGTTGAAGCTTTGAAGCTCTGCACACACACACTGTTTTTCAGCTCATTGGTAGGTATATTGTGTCAGTTGTGTTCTATGACCTAGCATGATTGTAACACATTGGAATACAGGGTATATGAAGTTGTGAGCTCTTTCTGTGACGCATTGTCTTGCGGGATACAAGGAACATGGTTTTGCATTGTATGGCCAAGGAAAGAGAATATTAAATTCTAGTAATCATTGCATCCTAATGTCTTGGCTGAGGAGACAGACAGATGAGGAACAGTGACCAACCATTTTGTGGAAAGCACGTACGTGAAGAGTGAGCAACAGGAATACAAATTTTCGTTTTGTTCGAGATTACAACCAGAATAAGTATAGTAGGAGTTTAAACATACATATTTTCAATTTTTCAAGATAATATGTCCCCCACATTACACAACACCGTAGTGTCAGACATATCGATCTACACAGGTTAAATGTTTGGAAACAACCCTAAGAAATCAGATTTGAATTAAAAAAAATTATAAGCAGATTGAAGTCTGAGAATGTTTACTATCATTGAGAGCAGAATCTTTTGCATTCCTAAGTTTCGTACGCATACAGCTCGGCAGCACAGCCCAGCAATTCCAGTACTGTTGGTTCCGCACCCCTACCTTCCCACGCAAAGTCTATGTTAATAGACGGCAGCACGTGGAACTCGTTGCCACGAATTAGCATTGACTTACTCATCGTTACTCTCATCCATGGTTTCAGCGTTGAACGTATGAGAATTAAATAATACAAACCTAAGGTGTCCCCTGCCCCCCCGAAACTTATTACTGTTTTAATTACATTAATTTCAGTGTATTATACGATGAGAAAAGTTCAGAACTTAAGCAACTTTAACTGTGGAATGCACTCATCAGAATGGTAGCCCTGATCCACAGATCATATGGTAGCATTCAACACAACGATTTGAAATTGCTGTTTGAAGTTAATGTATATCCGTGTAAAACGTGAATGGTGTTGCCTGTTTGTGCTTGGGAGGTAAAATATGTTTACGAAAAGTCTTGTGTTCCAGCTTGTTCAAACCTTAAGGTAATTATAGCTGGATCCATAGCATCCATTTTAATGACATATTTTACGTTTCATGTAATCTGTGTTATTCACATAGAAATATGCCTCTTTTTCTTTTTTTGGAACGACATGTAGGAACTGAAGTTGTATATCATCACTTTTTAATATCTTGGAGAAGTATGTTATATGATATCGCCGAAATGCCATTAGCCATTTGAACGTATCTAATGACGTGCTAATAAATGAAAAATGGAGACAGCATTTTATCCATTGTGTAACCTAACGTAGGCAATTGTGTTGAGCAATACTGTGAGTTCAGTACACACCAGAGCCAAGTGATATATTTTTACATCCCTTGGCCAATTAGCGAGTTATGCTATTTATCATCAGTTATCTGTACCAGACACGCCTTTAAATATTTTTGCCCCTAAGAAGGAGAAATTAGACGTAACGTTGATCGAAGCCCACATACCGTATTTCATTAGAAACTAGGTCAAGGTTTTCTGAAGTCAGCAGCAGTGAAATGAGCAGTATGTTAATTTAGATTTCGCAAGAATTGATGTTAGATGGGATCATTGTAACAGTGGGAAAAAGAATGTTACTTAAGAACAGGCCATTTCACACCATTGCAGAATAATGCAGTCATCACTGTAGTTTAGTGTAGTGGGATGGGGAGGGTATGTTGTGCCAGGATCGGTTGTTCTACTGTACATTATTTATATGCGATATGAGTGGCAACTGTAGTAATGTAGTTGCTGCATTGTTTTATACATCATAATGAATTTCAGCAGTTATTGTTATGTTTTTCATATAACAGTAGTAATAGTAAGAATAATGATATTAATAACATAGTTAACATGATAGCATGCTTTATTGGTAATTCTTCATTCAGACTAGTGGTTTGGGTAATGGTCTAGGTTCCATTGTTTTGAGCATCATTTACACACCTGTGGTTGAAAGGATGGCAATGTGAACAGTGGTGCATTTAAAGTGGTGGTAGTGTAGTTTTGTATAGGAACAAACTGCCAGAATTTTTTTTTTTCTTCTCCATTCCCCAATACAGTTTGAGTGGCCGGTTTTGCTGGCTTGGTCACCGAGAGTTGTAGGTGTATTTCAGTGACTGCACTATTTAGTAGTAGATCTGGCTATTTTTATGTCAGGAATTCAGATCAGCTGTTGGCAGTGAACTTTCTTGTGACAGAATGTCATGTTATGCCAAAAGGTATACACAGTATGTATCTAAATACTTGTAAACTTTCATGTCATTATGCCTGCAAACAATTTTTGGGGTACAGTCCAACATGTTGACTTTATTCATTTCGATTTTTATCTGTGAGTACACTTAATACCCCTAGTGTATTAAACTATAATTGAAAATAGAGACTTCAGTGCATTTTTTATGCTTGTCCAACTATTTGCAACTGCCCCAGGACCATTGAAAGGATGTGATAGCCCATAATCACACATGTCCATGTGTGCAGTGATTCAGGTGGAAGGCATTTTGAACACTTTTTTTGACTTGTGACTTGATAAACAATAACAACTCAACAGTCATTAAATTGGGAATGTGAATTGCAAATGTATTATGTCGGTTATAAGTAAAATATTACACAGTTAAGGTATTGTTAAATGTAATCATTCAGTTAAACTAAAAAACTACTCATTTTCAGGCATGTGTTTATAGGAACTGTTTTCCTAGTTTTGATGCAAGGAACTTGCTCTTGAAGTATGTCCAGGTACTTTAGATGCACCTTGTATAGTTCCCAATGTACATGCTTACCTGAGTTTTACAAGTTGCGATACAAATGGTAAATTTATGTGGAAATGGAGCATGTATTCGGTCACCTCCCTAAGTGCATATGAAAAATATATTTGCAATTTTGATGCCAAAGTTGGGAGAGAAAGTACGTTCAAACAGAGAATCAGGAACAAGAATTTTTTGTTAAATTAGCACTGATAATGGGGCAGAGTAGTGAACTTTATGTCAGAAAGTCAGATTGTCAAGAGTGAAATTTGGTTTTATACGTAACACTGAAACAGTAAGGCTTAGGAGAGTATTACAGAGTGTACCAAGTTTAGCCAAAGAGAGTTACTGGGAGCTAAACTAGCATAAAATGTGATTTGATGAAGGTTGCTGAAAATTATTAGATAAAGAGGAAACAGAGTAACTTCCAGTGGTTTCAGAATCCAAGCCATTTGAATGCAGATGCACCTTAACCCTTTGGCGCCAAACGACATATGTATATATATATATATATATATATATGACATGCAGTGAGCCCTTTAAATGGCCGAAAGGCCATTAAAGTAGACGGGGGGGGGATTTAATTCCGTCACCAAAGGGTTAAAGAATTAAGGTAAGTTTATTCATGGTATTAAAAACAGTTATGAAATTTGATAACACACTGAATTATACGTCTTCTTGCTTGAGCATGGTCGCAAAATTGTGACAGGTGACTATTAGCTTTTTCATGTAATGTCATGTCTGTCTGTCAGCATGGAACAACTAGACTCCCAATGGATGGATTTTCATGAAATACAATATTTGAGTATTTTTAAAAAATCTGTTGAGGAAATTCAAGTTTGATTAAAATCTGACAATACTAACATGTACTTTACTTGAAGATCTGTGTAGTACATTTGATATCTCATGAGTTTTTAGAATTAAAATGTTTCAGACAAAGTTGTAGAGAAAATGAAAACACACGTTTTAGGTACAGTAAATACCCTCCCAAATCGTGCCATTTATGAGATAATGTGGAAGGATGTGGTACAGCCAGACATGTTACGGACAACAAATAATGATGCAGAGAAGGTGTGATTTGCATGCCATATAACTAAGGCAAAAATACAGACACACTTCACAATACTGTATTTAATACTTACCTGCTTTTTCAAGGCAATAATGTTCATGTGAATATGCCTCAATGTTTATAGTACACTACCTATCTTGTTCATTCTTGAGAACACTCTGGTGGTGAAAATATTTTAGATGCCAGCTTGGATGCTCAGCTAATAATCATGGTGCTATTTATTGGTTGATTTTTTTGTATTTATGTTCAGACAGGGAAGGTGTAAATTCTTACCAATCAGTACAAGACATTTACACTGCAGTATTGCATCACAAGCAGTCTCAAGTGAACTACGAACTTCCAGATGTAAGAACTTGAATCTTCTCCAAAATATAAAGAGCAAATTCAACTACACACCTACAGTGTCTCTATCACAGCTGATTGGAAACAACAGTTTACTACCATCTCATCCTGTCTCTGGGCAGCTGGTCACACATGTATGCAGAACAAGTGACATATGCAACCAACTACCAGGAAATGGGGCTTGGGGACGAACATTTGTGCGTACTAAAGTTAGATGTCATTTCCCTAGACCTTGCGAGCATAAAAGGATCAAAAGACATGGATGGAAAGCACGTTTGGCAACTGCTGGAGGAAGAAGAGTCATCATGCGCAGGATTTTAAAAGGAAGACATGTTATTACTCATTAACAATATTGTATGGTACTGCATGTTAGAAAAATGTATTTGCATCAATAAATACATCTCATACAAACATGTAGTGTTTAGTTAGTCCACAGTTACCTGTCACAGTTCACTGCACAACACGTTTTCTGTATCATCAGCCGGAAGAAGATTTAGAGATTCACACGTCCACTGAAAGGTACTTGGAAGTGGTGCTTCAATAATGAAATCATTATTTTTTCCCAGATAGTGTGGCAGAATTAATCTTCTAAAATGTAAATGGGCTGGTATTATTACTTCTTGGCCAGGTTTAATTGACAGTGCTGCTTGCAGGTCCTGAGGCAGCTTCTGAAATATTAAAGTCAATACATGATAGAAGACTAAACTAAGCATGACTTAATACACAGAGACCAGTTACCATTTAGTATGAGTTTAAAGTCAGTTGTACTGATGATATACTTACCAGTATTTTGCAGAGGAGCAATGCACTTAATAGTAACTATGGATTTCAGCTGGGTGTGGTACTGACCACTCACCCACATCTAGCGCCAAAGCTATATCTGTACTTCCTCTTTTGGCCTTCAGGGCCTGTTCTAGTGTAACTTTACCTTTTTTATCTGACATACAGAGCCAGTTCAAACATTCCAAGACCATTAACACTCTGAAGACAGAATAAATTTGATAAGCACTGCCAGAAGCATGGGCAATTAAATGTCCAGCTTGCAGTTCACCAGAGGGAATAAAAGTCTCAAACTGTTTACACTGATGACTCTTGTCATTTAGATTTCCATATTTAATAACTTCTAGGATATGGCATTGCACAAAAACCATTTTGAAGATCAAAGAATACAACTCATTACACTAACAGTTATTCATTTAGTGTTCTAAACGTACCTGAATTTCCGCATCAATTATATATAGCTCTCTTTAATCTCACCATTTTATGGTCATGTAAAAATGCATCCATAAATTTGAGATACACTGTAAAATCCATGATTGAAAACAATGTTTGTTGTGTCCTAATCATATATTAGGATTGTACAGTGTTGTTATAAAATTGCTGCTTGTGAAACAGATTACCATCTCAATGCATGTTGGCCATACAACATGAGTAACAGAACATCAGTCCCAAATCAGCTGCCTAGTCACAAGTACTCTGTTCTTACAATTATTGGATTACTGTGTTCAAACATGCATGTAAAACTGCTGAGATGTATTTCTGACCTTAGTCAACTGAAGTTGTGTGGAACATGTATTTTGTGACATCATTAGTCTATTTATTCGTCAGTAGGTGTCAGAAATACCTATGATCCGAGTATATTATTAGGCTGTAAAATACTTTGTTTTTAGTCATTGATTTTAAAATTTTATCTTCAATGTCTGTATCATTTCTACACGATATGTGTCAATCTTTGGTGCTTGCACGTGTCATTTCATATTGAATGCTTTGATATTTGCCTAGCTGAGATGAAAATATAACAGCTGTGATATCCCATCCTTGGTGTGCAGTCTGTTGTATTCATAAAATGTATGTGGGTGAACAATATCTGAAGGTATTATACATATATGGAGACACCTTTGAAACAGTTTAAACACTGTAGAAATGATGCACTTACAGAATGCAGGATTTCTGAAACAGTTATGACTCATATGTGTGACATACTGTTGTGACATGCAAATGAAACAAGGAGGAAAAGGACAGTCAGTTACAATTACATCTTTGTAGTGTTTTAGGAACATCATGCATCATGTTCAGCGCAGCTAAGTCATAATTAGGGTCCATAAAAATACTTGTAGAAAGAGCTGGTATACAACAAATATAATGTTAAGAAACAAAGATCTCAGCCTTATATTGTTTGTTGTAAGAGCCAAAAATGAAACAATAATGAGATACATATATACATGGTGTACCTAAAATACTTTGATAAACTTCAAGAGTTCCTCACATCAAAATAAAGAAAACAGTTCATATAAACACATGTCCAAAAATGAGTGGTTTTTGAGTGAAACTGAGAGATTACAATCAAGAGTACCTTAACTGTGTAATATTTTACTTACTACTGACATAATGCATTTATATTACACATTCCCAATATAATAATTGTTGAGTTATTATTGTTTATCAAGTCAGAATTAACAATAAATGCTCAAAGTGTCCTGTGAATCAATGGATGCGTGGAGACGTCTGATTATGGGCTGTCACACCCTTTCAAACATCCTGGGACATGGGCATGAAAATGCATTGAAGTCTTTTTTCATTTTCATTTGGAGTTGAATATACTATGGTTATTAAGTGTCCCTACAGATAAAAATCTGAAGGATGGAGGCCAACACATTGTTAGGTTGTACCTAAAAAACTATGGGTTTGCACACATGTATTGATATGAACTTTTTCCTTGTTTTGGTGTGGGAAACTCCAGAAATTTGTCCAAGCATTACAGATGCACCCTATAAATGTGGATACATTGGAAACATTACACAGCATGTCATTTTAGTGAAATGATTATTTTTTGTATTGTAGAAGCTGCCAAGGGATGGAAATTTAATATTGAAAAAAAGAAATTGGTGTAAATATTCGCTGTTTTTTTAATAAGAATATAAAGTTTAGTACTTAAGTAGGAATATTTCTAGAAACTTAAATAAGGTAGATACTGTTTTGGTGTGTCAGCAGCTCAGAATATATAGCATTGAGTGGTGGGGTGATTAGTAATTATTGCTTATAATGGTTAATGCAGGATGGATTTCCATCTTATTTCACATATTGACTTTGCAATATGAACACATACTTCCCCAACTGTCTTTCCAACAGAACTATTCCCATGCTTCCATTCACCTTGCACATAATGCCCCATTTGCAGTTTCAAGGGTTTTGGTACAAGGTATTTATATCTTCAAAGAACTGAGATGGTAACAAATATATGGCACAATTTTCCACTGGCATTGACATGTTGCTTTCTTAAAGCAATATCATGCATAGGTGCCCAGACAGGAATGCCCCCACTACCCCTTTTTATTTATTTTTATTATTATCTGGCTAATGAAATCAAGAACACACGTACTGTCATGACATTTAATTGCTTGTATCTGGGAATATAAAATTTGGTATGCAATGGAGTATAATTTTGCCTATACATTTTGTGTGAAAGATTGAAAGTCAGTTATTACATATTATGATGTGCTGAAACTTAGATGTTATGTATGCCAGATAAATGTAACAAAAACCAAAAATAGACAGTCCATCAATGAAATATAACAGACCCTCATAACATTATGGATATATATACATACATACATATATACGCATGCGCGTACATGCACACACAGTGAGAATTTGTTCACTGCAGTTTGTGGTGGTACATCAAGGGTTGCACAAAATGAAAATACTGCAATTTTTTTTTAAACTCATAAAATTGGCTTAGAATGATTAAAAGATGTTAATTACAAATAAAAAATTAGAAAAAATGTAACATAGCAGTAGAATAAGCACTTGCAAATTATCTTCATTCCACCAGTGTGATATATTGCTAAATTTCTGTTTTAACTTTCTTCTCACTAACTGTAGGAATAGCAATGTTCCAAGCCACAACATGTTGCATTATGTTCTTGTCAGCACTGTTCTTTTACACAATTCAGGATCCTCATTTTCACTACCACTTTTGACAACAGCACATTATCCACGATTAGTTGTACAATTTATTCTACAGTCACAACTGTAAAAACTATCATAACACTTTATCTTCCCTTGGCTACTTACATGGACTGAATATTCTTCTTACACACTGACAAAAATCTCACCAAGAAGTTTACCTGTGCATTACAGTACATGAAAAACAGCGGAAGTACAGTAACATGGTACCATACAGTGCATTATTTAATACGTATGGTCACATCTGTATCAATAACTTTGACATATAGTGGCTAGTGGGGGTGGCACTATACTGAGGGTTCCTCAGTATTAATATAATATGGAATTTCAGTTCACAAACTTTTCTAAGCATTCTGTGAGAGTGGTACTATATGGGGGTCAGACTCGTGCGCACGCGCACGTATGTGTGTGTGTGTGGTATGGTGTATCGAATGTTATGGCCATCTTACATTAGTCAAGGTTGCAAAGATCCCAACACCCCTGTTATATTTACATTTCCTATCTGCTGTCTGTCAAGGTTTATTAATTACATGGGAATGTTAAAATATAATTTTATGCTGTAAATGAACTGTGTTAACATACGTGGGTCATTTCAAAAGTTTTGCACATTGTATGTTTGCTCTTTAAATATGAATTTATTTTACAAAATACATTTACGGGCCTTCAATGTAATCTCCAGTGTGCTTTATCATGGCGGTCCAACGTTTGGGTAATTCTTGTATTCCTGTCAGGATGCCTTCGTTGTTGATGCGTCTCATTACTCGGGTCACCTCATCAGACACCTCCTCAATGCTTCTGAAGCGTTTCCCATGCAGTGGTTTCTTCAATTTTGGGAACAAGTCAAAGGCTGGTGGGCTCATGTCAGGACTGTATGGCGGGTGGGGAAGCACTTGCCATCCATGCTTTTCCAAAATTTCCGATACTGCACCTGAGGCATGAGGCTGCGTGTTAATGTATGATCGCTGGCCACTGCGTGAGATCTGAATCCAGTCAGTTTCTTCTTCCATTTCAAGGCTCCGTTTTGCAGAACAGGGACCACGTAGCCTGCCAATACGCACACATTGTTCGTTACTGAAGCCTGGCTCACAATTGTCATGAAAATCAGAATGACTGCATTATCCTACTGGCCGCGCAGACGCAGTTTGCAGAACTTTTGAAATGTCCTATGTATTTGTGGTAGAAAAATCCTGCTTTATATGACAGGTCTGCATGAGCTGAAATTTTAAATCTTTGCCTGACATGGCTCTGTAACCATCTGCCACACCCTGTCCAAAGCCAAAGGATTACATTCTAATTACCTGTATCCAGAGGGGGGGGGGGGCTCATCTTTCTTCCACACTATGTTAGTTTAGGTCTAAAGTATATATTTCCTTTCAATCTGGCTTGTCTGCTGTTAAACATGCTGATCTTTTAAGCACTGCCATAGCAGTGATTCTTACTGCAATTACCAATCCTGTATGAACTTACAAGCTTATTTTCCTGTTGATGAAATGTTGAGAGTAATTGTGAACTGACAGCTGATAAGATACTAGTCTTTTCTGTGGTACTGCCAAATATCTGAACAGCCACCTCAGCTGAGATAACTGGCCCTAAGATTCAATTATGGGACTTCCAGAATGTAAGTCATCCACATTTTAAGCAAGGAAGTCTGTCCAGACTTAACCCAGCAAGTTCATGCACCAAGACACTAATGACACACAGTGCTCAACTCACTAAGTCTTAATTTAGGTATGCACTGAACTTCCTTCTCACAAATTTACTTACTTCTGACATGTCATTTTCTGGCAAAACATACTTTTTCATATTGCTTTAATGTGGTTGAAATGGATGAGGCCATGGGGCATTTTCATTGTATAGGGTGTTTCTTTTCTTGCTTGACCAATAAGCACCAGAATAATGCTCCACCCAATACACTGCCAATGTTGCATCATATGCCACATCACAGGGAGGTTTAACAGTCAATGATGGGAACTAGACAACTGATTGCAGTGATGAGTACCTTTTAGAAAGTCTAGTAAAAACTCATTACAGCAGTGGGACAGAACTTATCGGCCAAGCAGGAAATGAATCACCATATAGTAACCAAATACACGATACAGCACTACACAATTTTAGCCACTGAATATATATTCTCTTGTCTGCTCTGATGTGCACCTTATAATTATACCTGACCAACTGAAAACTGGATTTGGAGAAGCCAAAGATAGTCGGTTCTTCACTTGAGGATGGAATCACTTGCAGAATTTTTCTTTGTTTTTGGCACATCAACAATGAAGTAGTTAAAAAAATGTGTCTTATGAGGTTTGGCATGTCAGTCTGAATGTAAGATTTTGATAACTGCAGTTTTAAATGAAATGTTTGATTAGAGGGTGCTTTACTAAAATTTACCAACGTACTCCACTTTGGTTGCCATAAAAAATGACACCTTCCTTTATTAGAAAAATATATATTTATGCACGCATGTGTAACTTGCTAATTGTGTGTAACAAAAGTAGCAGAGAAAAATTAAACAAATATCAGACAATTTATCTTTCAGTTAATGGCCCACTTTATCTTGGAAGGAGAAGGATTAAAGTGTAAAACTATTCACAGGGAAGTGTATGTTTACAGTGCCATACCTCACACATCAACTGATCAACAAGGTCTAACAATTATATATGTTATTCTGGAGTAACAAAACTATTTACCTTTGGACCTCTAGCAGCATCACTGCATGGATTAACTGGAACAGGCACACCCATCACCTGATGTACACGAGATCCATAGAGATTGTCACCCAATACTGGGCTCACCAAGTGTGCGAGGTACACGCGAATGAAATGCCACTTGGTTGCAGAAGGGCATATCTCCACTAGACTTGCCAAGTCCTGTTTATACAGTGTGCGATGTTCTACTCTTATCACCTTCACATCTCCTTGTTTCACAGCATTTTTTGACCACTTATGGACCACTATTGGCTGCATATAAAAACCAAATATTACTTGCCTTTCTATAAACTCATAGCAGCAGATAAGCATAACTCGATGTACACGGAAAACCTGATGCCTCTATGCAGTTCTTAACTGTTTTTGATAATACTTTACACAAAATCTTAGGACTTGATAGTGTTTCCAACGAAATATTTCAGTAATTTTCTCCACCAGTGTATCTGAATCTAAAAAGCCATAGGAATCTGAACAGAGGCACACAGTACAGCTGTCAAGAAAGAAAGAGTTTGAAGAGTAATATACCTCCACCCAGGCTAATACACAGACTACACAACTGTGTGCACCTAACACGTAGTCATCGTGATTACAGAACTATAGATGGAGACATATTATCATCTTCAAAAGTGTTTATTACTGCGTCATTCATGCAGGAACAGAAAACATGTTTCAGCCAAAGATATGTAGGCCTGTATCACGTCAATCATTCATAGAAAAAATAAGTGGAAGGATCAGTAATTCAAGGTAAAAGTTGCTTCTGAAGTGAAAAGTATTTATTGGAGAAATGACTCTTCAACTCACATTTCCAAAATTCAGTAAGGTAAGGTAAAGTAAAGTGCACCCTTGTACAGGCACTGAGGCTCTGTACAGGCCATATGGCCCATAGGGGGAGTAGAGGTATAGCTCTACTCTTTCTTGACCATGGCACTAGAAGGGGGTGAGGAGTCAACATCACGCCACAGCCACTCTTTATCCCCGAGAAAGACACAGCACCCATTGTACAGGAGGCTGGGTGGGCCCCAGGGCCGGTCTGGACAGGCGCGGAAAATCTTGCCCCCACCGGGATTCGATCCCCAGACCATCCAGCCTGTAGCGAGTCGCTATACCGACTATGCTACCCAGCCCACAGTAAGGTATGGCATGACTCATAAAAACTGATAGCTTTTGAAATACTGTGTAACATTTTTGGCTCTTACACAATAAATGCAGCTTGTTGTGATACTGGATTGAACATGGTGGAAAAATGATTAAAAGGGCCTCGCGACAAGGAAATGTAACTGGTCTTGTGCCACATATTTGGGTACATTCCTACGAATGCAACAAGATCCTTTGACTATTACTTCATTGTCATTGACAGTATTTATAGCATCATCCATTTGGAAGTCTCATACATGTGGCAGGTCACTAATGTTTTATCGTACCCCATAAAATAACAACAAATTTACTGAGTTATCTCCCAGGAAGTCTGTGTCCCTTTTTAACAATAGCTATGCCCTACAACTTCAAAAAAACATGAACACTAGGATCTAAACTGAACCATAGCAGTCTCATCTTACCACTAAACTCCCAATTTGCTATATTCAATGAGAAATGTGGAAACACAAAAAACTGCTATTTTTTTTTGGGGGGGGGGGGGGGGAGGGTCTGTCGTTTATTGAAACTTCCCTCCAAAAAACCGAGAAACCCCCTCCTGAGGGCCAAGGTGGTTAAT
>Ga0131853_10015811_pt1 | contig 13793 bp, 13 predicted proteins | sample TergutLab28metaG_FD_92764 | JGI IMG/M metagenome (GOLD analysis project Ga0131853, IMG submission 92764) | Labiotermes labralis P1 segment gut microbial communities from Petit-Saut dam, French Guiana - Lab288 P1 (version 2) (version 2) | ecosystem: Host-associated > Arthropoda: Insects >... | reverse complement strand
TCGATGGGCTAGGAAGGGTAAAAATCCCAAAGTTTATTCGTGAACAATTAGCAATAAAACCAAAAGATTACTTTAAAATTATTCTTCGTGATGGTGATATAATTTTAATACCGACAAAAAATTCAATATATGAACCAACCGCTATGGGTTGGGAACACACTTAATTCTAGTCTCCTTTTATTTCTCTTTTATAGGAGCTGTTGCACTGTTGAAAAGCAGTTATATACAGCTCCTTTTTTTTACATAAAGCACATAGGATTGGCTTGAATGAGGTGTTTTAAGGATTATAGAGTATGAACTATATAATTTAACACTTATGTACTACTAAGAATTATGGTACAATGCGCTTGTTGCAAATTCTCAATTGGAAGGTGAGTTAGTATGGATTTTAATGCGCTAAGGCAGATTGAAAATGAGCAAAAACGCATTTCTGCCTTATATGAAATTTTCAACGAAGATAGTCGGCTAAATCATTCAAATGCGGCAAAGGTTGAATTTATAACAACTGCAAATTTTATTGAAAAACATTTGAAGCAGGGCGATAAATTAATAGATATTGGTGCTGGCACAGGTGAATACAGTATTCATTATGCTAATAAAGGTTATTCCGTCACAGCTGTTGAACTGGCTGATAATAACATATCCGTATTTAAAAATAAGCTGACTCCCGATTTGGATGTAAACCTTACACAGGGGAATGCATGTGACCTTTCTATGTTTAGTGACAATACATTTGATATTGTGCTTTTATTGGGTCCACTCTATCATATATCCGATTTAAGTGAAAGAAAGAAATGTATAAATGAAGCACGCCGTGTTTGCAAGCAAGAGGGTATCATTTTTGTTGCGTATATTTCCAGTGATATGGTTATTCTAACCGAAACATTTTTGTATAATTCTGATTACTTGAAAAATGGCGACTATGATAAAAAAACTTTTGCCTTGGAGAATTTTCCTTTTGTGTTTTCTACAGTTTCAAATGCACGTAATGAACTCATACAAGAGCGGTTGGAAATTTTACATGAAGTAGCTTCTGACGGTTTAAGCGAGCTGCTTGCAGAAAAAATAAATAAACTTGATGACGAGGGCTTTAGTCTTTATTTAAATTATCATTTGTATTGCTGTGAAAAGCCGGAGATGCTCGGCAGGAGCAACCATCTACTGTTCGTTTGCAAGAATTAATATGATGCAATCTGCACAGTTTAAACAAAAAAGAGGGAAGTTGATTAGCAATTATTTGTTAACCAACTTTCCTCTTTTTATACTGTTTATATGCTATTTTAATATCAACATTCTTTCAGTTTTGTTGTATAATTGTTTTAATAAGTAGTTAAAAACCTTAAAAAAGTGAGGCTAAAATTATGAAAATGACATTCCGATGGTTTGGTGAAGGACAAGACCCTATATCTTTAAAAGATATTAAACAAATCCCCGGCATGACCGGAGTTGTTACAAGTTTACTTGATATTCCGGCAGGTGAAGTTTGGCCGCTTGAACGTATTAGAACAATGAAAGAAAAAGTAACTGCTGCCGGTTTAGAAGTCCAAGTTATTGAAAGTGTAAACATTCACGAAGATATAAAACTTGGAGTACCCAGCCGTGATGAAAAGATTGAAAACTATATAACAACAATGGAAAACTTAGCAAAGCACGGCATAAAGTGCATTTGTTATAACATGATGCCTGTCCTCGATTGGGCAAGAAGCAACCTGTATTACGAACTCCCTGACGGTTCAAATACAATGAAATATGAAGCAGAGTTTATGAAAAATATAACCCCGAAAGAGCTGGCAGAAAAATATGCAAAAGACGCAGATGCTTATGAAATTCCGGGATGGGAACCGGAGCGGCTTAAAAAAATTAATGAACTTTTAAAAGCATATGAAAATTTTACAGAAGAAAATTTTTATGGCAATATGAAGTATTTCCTTGATGCAATAATACCTCATGCTGAAAAACTGGATATAAAAATGGCTGTACACCCTGATGACCCACCGCAGCCAATTTTTGGTTTACCTAAGCTAATAATAAGCCGTGACAATATTCGCAGATATTTGGATTTAAACAAAAGTAAATATAATGGCTTAACCCTATGCACAGGTTCGCTTGGGGCAAAAAAAGGTGCGGATATTCCAGTCATGATTCGTGAGTTTGGCAGCGAAGGACGGATTTATTTTACACATGTGCGGAATTTAAAATTTGAAACTGAAACTGACTTTTATGAGTCGGCACATTTTGCACCTTGTGGTTCACTTGATATGTATGAAATCATGAGAGCTTTTAATGATATAAACTTTAAAGGATGGATTCGTCCCGACCATGGACGTATGATTTGGGATGAAACCGTAAAAAAAGGCCGCCCGGGTTATGGTTTATATGATAGAGCTATTGGGTCAAACTACTTGCTTGGGCTTTGGGAAGCTTTGCAAAAGGGGAAAAAATAATATGAAACTATCCTTAGACAGTGTTTTAAATGGTAAATGGAATGATGACTATACACTTCCAAAATATAATTTGCCTTTAATGATTGAAGAAACAAAATATTCCCCAAGATGGCTTCACATAGGAGCAGGCAATATTTTCAGAGGTTTTATTGCAGCACTGCAAGATGATTTAATAAATGATAATCCAAATGAAACCGGAATAATAGTATATGAAACTTTTGACAAAGAAATAATTTCAACAACTTTTGAACCACACGATAACCTTGCCCTTGGAGTGACACTTTTTGCTGACGGCTCAACAAAAAAAAGAGTGATTGGAAGCGTTGCCAAAGCTTTTTCCAATGATTTCAAAGAGGTTTGTAAAATTATTGCAATGCCATGGTTACAGCTTATAAGTTTGACAATTACAGAAAACGGTTATTATGTAAACCCGGAAACTGTATGTGAATATTTCACGGATTCGACGACAACAATGGAACAAATTACAGCGGGGTTGTATTACCGCTCACAGATAAGAAGCCCACGAAAAAGTCCACCAATTGCTCTTGTATCAATGGACAACTTTGCAGAAAACGGAACAAAACTTTTTAAAGCAATTTTAACCATTGCAGAGGTTTGGGAAAAAAGTGGGTGTGTCACATCAGATTTTATCGACTATATTAAAAGCCTGTCATTCCCTTGGACAATGATTGATAAAATAACCCCTCGCCCATCAGAAGATGTAGCTGAATTGCTTAAAAAAGATGGATTTAAGGATACTCAAATTACAAAAACAAGCAAAAATACTTTTATTGCCCCATTTGTAAACGCAGAATCTTCCCAGTACTTAATAATTGAAGATGATTTTCCAAATGGCAGACCACCTTTTGAAAAAGCCGGAGTCTACATGACCGACAAGGAAACTGTACGAAATATGGACTCCATGAAAGTTTGTGCTTGCCTAAATCCACTTCACACAATTTTGGCTGTGACAGGTATGCTTTTGTCTATCCCCACAATTTCAGAATGTATGAAAGATCAAAGAATTGTGAAGCTCTTACGCCTTGCAGCCGACGAAGCACTGCCAACTGTAAAGCACCCGGGAATAATAAATCCAGAAGATTTTCTTGAAGAAGTTTTAAAAGAACGTTTCCCTAATCCATTTATTCCAGACACCCCATCAAGAATTGCTTGTGATACTTCACAAAAAATCCCCATCCGTTTTGGAGTTATGCTAAATGAACGAAATAAAAAAGGATTACCGGAAGATTCATTGAAAGCATTTCCTCTTTTTGCTGCTCTTTGGTTAAGATACCGTACCGGAATAAACGATAAAGGTGAACCATTTGATATAAGCCCAGACCCCTTGCTACCACAGGCTTATAACAAACTAAAAAATCTTCCTTTTGGAGAAAAACCCGATTTAAAAGATATCCTTTCAGATTCAAAAACTTTTGGAATAAACTTGTATGATTCTAACTTAGCTTCAAAAGTTGAGGATATGTTTATTAAACTTTCAGCTTCAAAGGGTGCAGTTGATAGAATCATTTCGGAGGTTTTATAAGCAAACTTTTACTAGCATTTTCTAAGACTTTGTGCAATAATACTGCCATAGGGAGGTGATTTCATTACTCGTTTAGATGATTTGTACAATAGAATCACAACTGCAACAAAAGCAACAGTTGCCGTAGCAGTTGCAGAAGATTCTCATGTACTTGAAGCAGTAGGGAATGCCCGAAACTTAGCGGCATTTATACTTGTGGGTGATGAAAAAAAGATTAATTTAGCAGCAAAAGAAGCCGGTGCTGACATTTCCGGTATGAAAATTATTCATGAGACAGATATGGAAAAGGCTTGTGAAATAGCTGTTAACCTTGTTTCTTCTGACGAAGCTCACGCACTAATGAAAGGACTTGTGGATACTTCCATAATAATGAAAGCAGTCCTAAACAAAAATGCCGGTATGCGAACGGGGCAAAAACTCAGCCATCTGGCAGTATTTGAGCTACCAACATATCACAAACTTCTTTTTGTAACAGATGCAGCACTAAACATTGCTCCCGACTTGGAAACTAAAAAAGAAATAATTGAAAGTGCGGTAAAAGCCGTCACAAACCTTGGTATTTTAAACCCAAAGGTTGCAATTCTTGCAGCAAAAGAGAAGGCAGATCCAAAAATGCCTATTACAATGGACGCTGCCGAACTTTCAAAGCAAGAGTTTAGCACACCATGTATTGTTGACGGACCTTTAGCTTTAGACAACGCAATTTCACGTGAATCTGCTGATATTAAGGGCATAAACAGTCTAGTTGCAGGGGATGCAGATATTTTGATGTGTCCAAATATTGAATCTGGAAACATCTTATACAAAGCTCTTGCATTTTTAGCAAATGCAAAAAACGGCGGTGTTGTTTTGGGGGCTAAAAAGCCGGTTATTTTAACCTCCCGTGCAGATTCTGCTGAAAGTAAACTTATTTCTATTGCGCTGGGTATCTTGGCGACAGAAAGGACATAGTGTGAAATTACTAATTATTAATCCCGGTTCAACTTCCACCAAAATGAGTGTTTACGAAGATGAAGTTTCCATTTTGGACAAAGATTTGAGTCACCCAATTGAAGAACTTGCAAAATTTCCGAAAATTACAGACCAGTTTGAGTTTCGCAAAAGTGTTATCATTGACGCTTTGGACGAAGCCAATATTAAAATAACAGAGTTTGACGCAATTGTTGGTCGAGGCGGACTTGTTAAACCTCTTGAAGGTGGAACATATGTAATAAATGATGCTCTAAAACGTGACCTAAAGGCTGGAGTACAAGGCGAGCATGCATCAAATGTTGCCGGGCTTATTGCTGATGACATAGCAAGGCAAATTGGTAAACCGGCTTACATTGTAGACCCGGTTGTTGTTGATGAACTTGACCCAATTTCAAGAATAAGCGGACACCCTTGGATTAAACGCCGCTCAATTTTTCATGCATTAAATCAAAAAGCTATTGCAAGACAGTACGCAAAAGATACAAACCGAACATATCAAGATGTATCTGTTGTTGTAGCACATATGGGCGGCGGAATTTCCGTTGGAATCCATCACAAAGGTCGTGTCATAGACGTAAGCAATGCACTTGACGGTGAAGGACCATTTAGCCCCGAGCGCAGCGGAACATTGCCCGTTGGTGATCTTGCAAAGCTTTGTTTTGATGGAAAAACACCGGAAGAAGTTAAAAAAGCTATTACAGGTAAGGGCGGTATAGTAGCGTATCTTGGCACAAATGATGTTAAGGAAATGGTTGAGAAAGCTAAAACTGATGAAAATGTAAAGATAATAATTGATGCCATGATTTATCAAATTTCTAAGGAAATTGCAGCAGTTTCTACCGCTGTAAATGGAAAAATTGATGCAATTCTTCTTACAGGTGGTCTTGCTTTTGGCAAGTACATCACAGAAGGAATTAACGAGCGTGTAAAATTTATTGCAGAAGTAAGAACCTACCCGGGAGGACATGAACATCTGGCACTGGCTCAAGGAGCTTTGAGGGTTTTAAACAAAACGGAGCAAGCAAAAATTTACGAATAAATTCAGGAGGTTTTCAAAATGGACAAATTTGGTTATATGGAACAGTATGGCTACGAGCAGCTATGCTTTTTCCACGACAAGTACACTGGCCTTAAAGCCATAACATGTATTCACAACACGGTACTAGGTCCATCCCTAGGCGGCACACGTGTTTGGAACTATGCAAACGAAGAAGACGCAGTTGAGGACGTGCTTCGTCTTGCACGTGGTATGACCTACAAAAGTGCGCTTGCCGGGCTTGCTCTTGGCGGCGGAAAAAGTGTAATTATTGGTGATGCGTCTGTTTTAAGAAAAGATCCAATTCGCCGCGAAGCATTTTGGCGTGCATTTGGCCGCTACATCGAAGGATTAAATGGTCGCTACATTACAGCAGAAGATGTTGGAACAACAACACAAGATATGGTTTATGTAAACATGGAAACAACAAACGTTGTTGGGCTTCCAGGACGCAGCGGAGACCCATCACCGTATACAGCACTTGGATCATTTAAGTCAATTCAAGCTTGCTGCCGTCACGTTTTTGGTTCAAATTCACTTGAAGGAAAAACAGTAGCAGTTCAAGGCACTGGAAACACAGGATACCACTTGTGTAAATTGCTTAAAGAACATGGTGCAAACATTATAGTTTCTGATATTAGCCAAGAAAGACTTGACCGTGTTGTAGAAGAATTTGGTGTAAAAGTTGTTGCACCAGACGAAATTTATGGAGTAGAGTGTGACATTTACGCACCATGCGCACTTGGTGCAACAGTAAACGACCAAACAGTTCCAATGTTTAAATGCAAAATAGTTTGCGGAACAGCCAATAATGTATTAAAAGACCCACCAATACACGCAAAAGCCCTTAGAGATAAAGGAATTGTTTACGCACCGGACTATTTAGCAAACGCAGGCGGTGTAATTAACGTTTCTTACGAACAAGCAGAGGGTGGTTACAACGAAGAAGCAGTACTTCGTGACATCGAAAGGATTTATGTCCGCATGAAAGAAATTTTGACAATCGCAGACGAAACAGGAAAATTCACATATCAAATTGCGGATGAACTTGCCGAGCAAAGAATTGAAGCAGTAAGAAATATTAAAAGCATAATGACAAAGAGGTAGGAGGAAAGATATGAAAAACCTCGTGACCATATCAACTGATTTATGCAAGGGCTGTTTTTTGTGCGGTGATGCATGTCCAAAAAAGATTTTAGAAATTGATAAAACAGGAATTAATGCAAAAGGTTACAATCCAATTACTGTTACAGAGATGGAGAAATGCACAGCATGTTCTATTTGTGCTCGCATGTGCCCGGATTCTGTTATAAAGGTTGAAAGGGGGTAGACAGTAATGAAAGTGCTTATGAAAGGAAACGAAGCAATTTCCGAGGCCGCTATCCAAGCAGGCTGTAAGGCGTTTTTTGGTTATCCAATTACCCCACAAAATGAAATCCCAGAATATTTTAGCAAACACATGGAAAAAAGCGGTGGCATTTTTATTCAAGCTGAATCAGAAGTTGCTGCAATCAACATGGTTTATGGTGCAGCGGCAACGGGTGTAAGAACAATGACCACATCTTCATCACCCGGTATTGCATTAAAACAAGAAGGTATTTCATACTTGTGTGGTGCAAACCTTCCTTGTGTAATTGTAAACGTGGCACGTTGCGGTCCGGGTCTTGGTGGAATACTTCCGGCACAAAGTGACTATTTCCAAGCTACACGTGGCGGTGGAAACGGTGATTATTATATGCCGGTTTTTGCACCAAGTACAGTACAAGAGTGCTGGGACTATGTTTTTCATGCATTTAATATTGCAGAAAAATACCGTACCCCCTCAATGGTTTTAATCGAAGGTATGCTGGGGCAAATGATGGAACCGCTTGAAATGAAAAAGCATGACAGATTTTCTATGGATACATCTTGGTGTGCAGATGGAAACGCAGGCAAACGCCCAAGAAACACAATTACATCTTTGAGCCTTTATGCGGAAGTTCTTGAGCAAATGAACATCGACCGTTTTAAAGTTTACGATGAGATTAAAAAGAATGAAACTCTTGTTGACAATCAAGTCAAAGATGGAGACACAGTTGCGATTGTAGCTTACGGAACTCCATCAAGGATTGTTTTAAATGCTATTGAGGAATTAAAAGCTGATGGCATAAATGCCGGGCTTATCCGCCCAATAACTCTTTGGCCTTACCCGTATGATGTGTTTCAAAACCTTCCGACTTCTGTTACAGATGTTCTTGTTTGCGAACTTTCAATGGGACAAATGGTTGAAGATGTGCGTCTTGGTGTAAACGGAAAATATCCGGTTCACTTCTATGGGCGTGCCGGTGGTGTAATTTTTGAACCAAAAGAAATTTCAAATAAAGTACGTGAAATTTTAAACAACAAGAGTGGGGGTGCAAAATAATGGTTGTATACGAGAAAAGCAAAGGATTGACCGACACTCCCCTAACCTACTGCCCCGGCTGTAGTCATGGTATAATTCACAAACTTGTAGCTGAAACACTTGTCGAACTTGATGTTTTAGAAAACACAATTGCAATTGCACCTGTTGGCTGCTCGGTTCTTGCTTATGAATTTTTTAACTGTGACGGCATACAGGCAGCTCATGGTCGTGCACCTGCTGTTGCTGCCGGAGTTAAAAGATGTCACCCGGACAAAGTTGTTTTCACTTATCAAGGTGATGGAGACTTAGCTTCCATTGGAACAGCAGAAATTATTCATGCTGCCCATCGGGGCGATAACTTTACGGTTATTTTTGTAAACAATGCAATTTACGGAATGACCGGGGGGCAAATGGCTCCAACAACTTTGATTGGTCAAAAAACCAGCACCTCACCTTTTGGTAGGCAAGAAGAAGCTACGGGCAAGCCCATTTTAATGAGTGAAATGATGGCTCAAATTCCAAGTGCAACATACATCGAGCGTTGCAGTGTTCATGATTTTCCTCACTTAAACAAAACCAAAAAGGCTATTAAAAAGGCATTTCAAAATCAATTGGACGGAAAAGGTTTTTCTATGGTAGAGGTACTTGCCGCTTGCCCAATTGGTTGGAATCTTTCTGCTGTTGATGGTGCTAAGTTTATAAAGGACGGTCTTATGCCTTATTATCCGCTTGGCGTATTTAAGGATGGTGATGAACAATGACTAAACGTATGATTTTTAGTGGTTACGGTGGTCAAGGTGTGCTTGTTCTTGGTGAAATTGTTGCCACAATTGCCATGCAAAAAGGTAAACATGTAACTTGGATGCCATCATATGGACCTGAAATGCGTGGAGGAACTGCAAACTGTGCAGTAATTATTTCCGACACAATTATTGGAAGCCCAATTGTGCTTAGCGAGGTTGATATCCTTGTTGCAATGAATCAGCCTTCTGTTAATAAATTTTTGCCAAAAATGTCTAACAAGGGACTACTTTTAGTTAATTCATCCCTTGCACCAGATAAGGCAGAAAAAGAAGGCATTGATGTTTTAGAGATTGATGCAACAAATATTGCAGGACAAGTTGGAAATTTAAGGGTTGCAAACATGGTCATGCTTGCCGGATTTCTTAAAAAAACCGATTTGTTTAGTCTTGAAGATATTAAAATAGTACTTGAACAGCGTTTTGCCGGTGCAAGAAGTAAAGATTTAATTCCACTCAATATTAAAGCTATTGAAGCCGGATTAAAGTAAGTGCATCGTGAATGTCGAAACTTTAGTTTCCTGACACATATAAAAAAGGGGGTGCTGGCGACAGCTTCCCTTTTTTTATGTGCCAGGAAACTGCTTCGCAGTCACCTGCCGAAACCTTTGGTTTCGGTGTTCACAACTGGATGTTAAAAGTTTGCATAGCAAACTTTTTTACATAGATTATAAGGAGGAAATAATATGCTAAACAGAATATTTAAAATTTTGGGAGTTACGTTTTTAATCATTGGAACCGTTTTTATAGTTACCGGCAGTGTGGTTTACGGGGTATTAACCGTACGGCGAAATAATATTATTAACGATTCTTTTCCTACAACTGCTATTGTTGCCAGTACTTACAGATGGGCTGGTGGTACAACAAGAGACCAAATATGGGTACGATACGAAGTAGACGGCATTGAGTACGATTCACAGCTTAGTTTTTGGAGTTCATCAATGTTTGTTGGTCAAGAACTTGATATTTATGTACGAAATGATAACCACGAAAGATTTATTACAGATATAAGCTTTAAATGGATATCTCTTGTTGTTGGGCTTCCTATTGGGATTGTTTTTGCAGCTATTGGTGCTGGGTTTATGTACCATATCTCTAAACAGCGAAAAAACCATAGATGGCTGCTTGATTACGGGCATCCAATAATTGCAACTGTTGAAGGATTTGACAAGAATTTTGCAGTAAGAATAAACGGTCGCCCAACTACAGTGGTTGTAGCTACCTTTGAAAATATGGAGTTTGTCAGCAATCCTCTTAGCAATAATGAGCTAAAGCTAATTGGTGACAAAGTCAAGGTTTTTGTAGACCCTGAAAACAGCGATAATTACACATTTGATTTTAAAAATGAAAGTACTCAAATGATGTATAACTTTTAAGGGCGACCTCCAAAAACTCACTTTGAGCTGTGTCGCATCGCAGAAAAATGGCGGCTTTAAGCCATTTTTTGAGAAGCAGCATATGCGAAAAGATGAGTTTTTAGAGGTCGCCTAAGGCAACTCCATTGTTAAAAACGCATCCGGAACATTTCCTTGTATTACAGTATCCACAAGAGAAAAATTTCTTGAAACAAAAATTTCCGATGAATGGACAGGGTTTATAATCCTCACAACAGATTCAACTTCAAGCCATACAGCAAAATGTGTCTGGTTTATACCAACTGCTGTAAAACTAGACTCATAATTAACCAATGCATTTCCGATTGGTGCAAGGTCAAATGAAAATCTTGGTCCAACCTGTGCCAAGGTATCCAACCCAAAAGCCATTCCAATCGGCACTTGTACCGTTTCCGGCTCAAGATTATTTAGTTTTTCTGATATCCTTTGTGCTGCAATGTTACATATCTTGTTTGCAAGCACTGTGTTGACAGAAAGAAAAGGGGTTCCGTCAACTGAATTTTGCCCAGTCAGTAAAAAATCACCTGCACTTATTTGATATTCCGTAATTATTTCTTGTATAACTGCATTTATTACATTGTTTATTTCTGCTTGAAGCCTTAGTTCCGCTGCTTCTAAAACCATTGGTAAAATCCGCCTGTCAAACCTGTAATAACTGTAGCCAATTGCAGAGAACATAATTAGTAACATAACAAAAGCCACAAACTTTCGTGGGATTTTCCATTCTCCTTGTTTTGTGGTTTTTTTATATACGGGTCGTTTTCTTTTTCTCCTAAAAAAATGATTTATATTTCTTAGTTTTCGTCTCAAAAAATACCTCTGCTGCGTTTTATAATATTATTGTATGCTGTATTTTTATTTTTTATTGATGTGAATGTTAGTAGTGTATGGACTTCTCATGTTGACTTAAACTCTCGTTTTTCTTGATAAAAACTCTCAAAACAATAGCGTGACTTTCTCAAGATACTGTTTTATAGTGTTTACAGAATCGGTTCTTAAAACTAAATAAAAGAGGGATTTAAATGTCAAGATATTTTAAGGAGAGGTTTAAAAAACTTCGTAAAAGCAATGATTTAACACAAGAGCAAGTTGCCAATATTTTTCATGTGTCACCTCAATCTGTTAGCCGCTGGGAAACAGGTGCAAATTATCCTGATACAGAAATGCTGCCGCATATCGCTGTATTTTTTAAAGTTACGATTGATGAGCTTCTTGGAACAGAAGAAATTGCCGGTGAAGAAAAAGCAAAAAAATATACAAAAGATATTCGTAATTTGCTTAATTCCGGCAAACTTTTTGAAGCCATTGATCTGGCACGTAAGGCTACAAAAGAATATCCTTTAAACACCAGCTTACATTATCATCTTGTGCAAGCACTATCAACAGCTTGTTCCGAGCAAACACCCGGTTTTGAAGAAAACACAAAAAAATTCAAAGATGAAATAATAGCAATCAGTGAAAGAATAATAAATTTATCTGATTACAAGTCATCTTTGGGTCATAGGGTTCAACTTATCGAACAATATGCTAAGTGGGGTATGAAAGAAGAAGCAAAAAAGGTTTTGGATACTTTACCGATGGAAATATGGGAGTCAAGAGAACCGTGGGTTGGACTGGTGTTAGAGGGTGAAGAATGGTATAAAAATCAACAACATTGTATAATTCGAGCAAGGTATCTGTTAGAGTACTTAATCCGTGGGTTTTTATCCAACGCTGATTTGAGTACCATGCAAAAAATAGAGCACCGAAAAGCAAAAATACAAATTGAAAAACTGATAGACACAATAGCGTATGATAATCCAGAGGATTCTGTAAACCATCTTGAACTTGCATTTGAAGAAATCATCATTGCCGAATTGTATTGTGAAATAGAGGATAGCATAAACGCTTTGGAGTATGTAGAAAAGGCAACGAATAATTCAATGTATCACATTGAGATTATGGACAAAACAAATGAAGATGATGGCGGAAATTATATGGCATGGTCAACACCACGAAATTTGCCTTGGATTCTATGGGAAGACCATCTAATGAAGCCGCAGTTTGATTTTATCAGAAACAACGAGAAATTTATAGAATTTTTTGAAATGTTAAAATCAAATTCACATGAACTAAAATAATAAATTATTTCAAGTGTAAAAGGCGAGCTATTTGAATGTGATAATACTCGCCTTTTGTTTCTTGTGAAAATGACTTGGGCTACTTTTTATGTTATATTATAATGTGGAACAAATTCATTTTTAAAGGAAAGTGAAATATTTTGAAAACACTTGTTATAACCGAAAAACCATCCGTAGGCCGTGATATTGCCAAAGTTTTAAAGTGTAGCAAAAAAGGCGATGGCTTTTTATACTCAGATAATTACATAGTATCATGGGCAATTGGACATCTTGTTACTTTAAAAGAACCTGATGAATATAATCCATTATTAAAGAGATGGAGTTTTTATACATTACCAATTTTGCCCCAAGAGATGGAACTTAAAGCAATCCCAAATACGGAAAAGCAGCTAAATCTTCTTAAAAAATTAATAAACCACAAAGACACAACTGACCTGATTTGCGCAACAGATAGTGGGCGTGAAGGTGAACTTATTTTTCGTTATATTTATAAATGGGTTGGAACAGACAAACCGTTTAAACGTTTGTGGATTTCAAGCCTTACAGATGCAGCAATAAAAGAAGGTCTTGAAAAAATGAAAGACGGAAGCGAATATGATAATTTATATGCCTCCGCCCGTTGCCGTGCCGAAGCTGATTGGCTTGTTGGCATGAACGCAACACGTGCGTTTACTTTAGCGTATAAAGATTTATACCCAATGGGTCGTGTGCAAACCCCAACCTTGGCAATGATTGTAAACCGCTACAATGAAATTAAAAATTTTGACGCAAGGGATTATTATGAAATTGAAGCAGAATTTGAAACCATTGAGTCAAAAGAAATCTACAAAGGTTTATGGATTGACAAAGAAAATGTTGACCGCACATACGATAAAGAAGAAGCAGAAAAAATAGCAAAAAATACAGTAAACCAAAAAGGCAAAATAAAGAGCGTAGAAACAGAGGAAAAACGCCAACAGCCCCCCCAACTTTTTGACCTTACAGAACTACAACGTGAGTGCAACCGTAAGCTTGGTTTTGCCGCAAAAAAAACTTTAGAACTTGCCCAGTCATTATATGAAAAACATAAAATGATTACCTACCCCAGGACAGACAGCCGCT
>Ga0131853_10015810_pt1 | contig 13793 bp, 11 predicted proteins | sample TergutLab28metaG_FD_92764 | JGI IMG/M metagenome (GOLD analysis project Ga0131853, IMG submission 92764) | Labiotermes labralis P1 segment gut microbial communities from Petit-Saut dam, French Guiana - Lab288 P1 (version 2) (version 2) | ecosystem: Host-associated > Arthropoda: Insects >... | reverse complement strand
CCATCTTCAGGAGCTAGCGAGTACTTGTTGTGTTGTGTAGGCTGACTTGAGGCGTGCTGGTGTTATGTAGCGGGATTGTCTGTTGGTGATGTGGTATCCGAGTGTAGGCTGAACCACTACTAACGTCTGAAACATGTTGAGCAATATATAATAAAGCAAGTGTCATCTAGTTGGTCAACCTTTATTCAAAGATAAATGTATTCCGATTGTATATGCATTATCGAGTGTCAAAATCTGGCCACGTCGGTGGAAACTGTGAGAAATCTTGCTAGTAAGACGATATTGCCACCGAGGATCCTCCCCCACTGACTCCGCAAAGCATAAACTATGGGACCAGAAAACAGCAGGGGTAGTAGTCCTGGACAAGGGTAGAAGTGGTTATCACCTTTAAACTTCACGCCGTCAGCAAAGCAACTGAACTCACACTAATGGTTGAACCTAAAGCGAGTAAAAGATGAACCGTTTCAACAAAGGATTCTTTACCACTGAGAGAAGCTTAAATAATTATAACTAATACGTTTATGCGTTCATGCGGAAATAAATATCTGTATGGAAGAGTCATTCAGAAACTCAGTTCATATATTTCCCGAATTTTGAGGAACCCAAAAGATCTCTGCTTTTTTCACCAGTGCCAATCGTTCGTCCGTATCCTAAATAAATACCACACCCAAATGTACTATTTGCAATCCTACTTACGCCTGGGTTCTTCCGAGCTTTCATTCACCATTAAGGTTCCCAAATAAAAATGAGCACAGTTTACACATTAGTTTTAAAAAGTTTGAAATAGTACGGCAGTGATTTAACCCTTTAAACGCCGAGTTAAATCCCATCTGCCATTTGCTGGCATTATTAGGAGCTCACCATATTTTCCACGTTAGCAGAATAAGGGTTAAAGTATCGAACGAATTTGTTTATTTTACTACAGAGCTTGTTTTATCGTAAAATTGTAAATCACCTGCCGAGTGGATTATCTTACCTGCACATTATCAGTGAATTTCAGAATTAAACATTTATTTACCTTCATTTTATTTAGCGATTGATTTATGTATGTGCAACCTACACGAAGATTCACATCCATTGCCTGCAGCAAAATATGGAATGACATTGAATGATCTTCGTAAAAAACAAATAATTTGGATTTTGATGACAAATTTGGCAGCACTTGCAACAGTAACAGTTTTGGTGTAAACGTGTAGTAACACAGCTTAGAGAACATACTTATTAAATGCCAGAACTACTCCCCCCACAGCACTAAGTAAAAACGTAGCAGCAATATTGCACTTGCCGCTGAGTGCCCAAAATCCTGTACCCATAATTCCGAAATATGAAAAGCTCTGAAAATAAAGTTCTGACAGTTTTACCAGTTTCTTACTCAAGTCAATAAATAAACTCTAAATAAACTGCAACATTATTTATAGTCGTTATTTAGCCCAATTGTGGGCCGGGTAACTCAGCCGGTATAGCGGCTGACTACGGGCTGAACGGTCCGGGATCGAATCCCGGTGGGGACGAGATTTTCCGCCCGTCCAGACCGGCCCTGGGGCCCAGCCAGCCTCCTGAACAATGGGTACCAGGTCTTTACCGGGGGTAAATTGCGGTCGGGGCGTGCTGCTGACCACTCACCCCCTTCTAGTGCTGCGGTCATGGAAGAGTAGAGCTATACCTCTACCCCCCCCCCCCTCTGGGCCACACCGGACCTGTAACGGGAACACTCTACTTTTACCTTTTACTTAGCCCCAATTAGGCTGAATATTTATAAGTCCTGCTGCAGAAATAGAAATGTGTTTGACCACGGATGCTGCCCCAGAACCTCCTGGCAATGTACCTTAATATACGTTACGCTCCGTATTACCTCTCTAGAGGGTTGTTTGACCGTGCATCTTCCTCATGAAATAAAGTGAAATGCCAACTTGATGCAACTAGGTAATTTTATTGATGTATTCTTAACTCGACATGTTTCGGGTACATACGCCCATCATCAGGAGCATTAGATGTTGAGTTGCAGCATATGGTTTTCTGTACAGAGTTTTTGGATGGGTGGTGGTCTTGAGAGCCGATACGACCTACGCAACTGCTCTCAAGACCACCACCCATCCACAAGTTCGGTGCAGAAAACCATATGCTGCAACTCAACATCTAATGCTCCTGATGATGGACGTATGTACCCGAAAAGTGTCGAACTAAGAATACATCAATAAAATTACCTAGTTGCATCAAGTTGGCATTTCACTTTACCTCTCGAGAATCTGAAAAATTCTCAGTGTCAAAACACATTTCGCCTTCAAGAGCTTCGGATAAGGAATTGTGAACCTGTACTAAAGGAACGCATTAACACAAAGGATGAAGCTTCTGTTACATCAAGTTGGTCGTTATTATGGTGATCTGCGGAGTTTCCGTGTGACAGAGTTCTGTGTCCTGTAGAACCTCTGGAAGTCCGAATGGCTAAGAAAATCATCCCCTTGAACTGTAAGTGTGTAACTTGACACTCTAACCCCAGCTGGCGCTGAGTGTTTGGTCCTTATGGGGCAGCATTAGGAGCAGTAATGGAGTTGAAAGATGAATATTTGCAGGGTGGAAAGCGGGTAAAGGGACAGCAAGACGCAAATGGTTCAGGAGCCATGAAATTTCGGTCAACAATTTATAGACCTAGCTGGGCACTGGTAAAGGAAGCTACGGTCGCGGGTTCGATTCCCGATGGTGTCATTGGAACTTTTCATTGACATAACCTTCCCGGCCCCGCTATAGACTCGGGGTTGATTCAGCCACTGACAAAAATTACTACCACGATTATTTCATGGAGGGTAAAGGCGGCCGGCCCGTATGGCAGACAACCTAACCACCTTCATGTGCCGACTGTCTTGAAATCTGGAAGCCTCAACCTCCTGAAACCCTCTGGGCCAGTCCAGGCCTGTAGAGGGATTGCTTGACCTTTAATTTTACACCCAATTATAGAGGAGACCATAGGCCCTTAAACTTTGAAACGTGACTTAAATGGGCCCACAACACTTCCCGTTGAATGGGTATCAGAGTTCTTTCCTAGGAGTAAAGTGGCCGGGGCATGACACTAATCACTCACCTCCATCTAGAGAATGGAGTTTACTCTGTCCCTCGCACACCACTCCAAGCCATGGACAGGGGCAACTTTACTTCTAACGTTTTTGCTGAACACATTTTCTGAAAAAGAATCTTCATGACTGGTATGATATTTACTTCTCCCGCAGGTATGCCTACTTAGCCACACGGCGCTACGAAAAAAGTTGTTCAGAATCTCAAACCATCAACGGACATAACCTACATCAAACTCGGGCAATGCTGTTCGAAGGATTATACTTGCGTTGATTTTTTGTGCCATCTATAGGCAATGTTTCTTACTTATTTGCAACAAACTGCCCCGTTCTTGAAGGGTTGGAAACAGCCACTTGCAGGGTACAATATGAACACAAAGTGTCATTACAGTGTTTTACATACGCGTCTTATGATGATTTCACCCTCGAAAAAATTCGGAAACGATTTCTAACTCAGTACAAAGATCTTCAGTAGGAAAATAGAAAATTTTAAATTTCATACTTCTTTTTATGTTTTATTAATTTGCTATAAATATTGCCCCCAGTGTTACACTATATACAGAAAAATTTCTTCATTATTAGGAATTTAAGTTTGTTTAGATACAGTGTATTTTTTACGAATACAATATACCTATTTTAATCCCAATCACATTTCAGATCCTGATATGAGAAATAAATGAGATCCTTTAAAAGTTCATTATTATATCCTTACCTGGATAACTCAGAGGTACCTGCGTACAGCAACGCTTACAACGAGACAGTTGTAATCTGAGCTGCTACAAAACGACGAAATTAAAATTAATATTTTTTTAAAATGATGCGTCGCGTTCATAAACGAGATTAAGAAATGCGACCATTTCCGAAGGACTTATGTCCTACTCTGAAGATGAAAGCTGTATTTTCCTCCGAAAACTTGGTAGCTCTCTATCGAATTACATAGTGTCACGGTACAAAAGACAATAATATTTTGAAAACTCCTAAGTAAAAAATTCAAAATTACACTTCCGTATAATTGTCAGATATCTCTGTCTTCTGCCGCTCTTCGATATACAGTACATGGATAAGACATATTTTAATTTGGTTTTCAGCCATCCTTTCCAGATATTATAGAGATTTTTAACAATATATTTTTTTAAATATAGTTAAAAAATCTCTACAATACCTTGCCACATTTTTTACATTTACAATGAGCTATTTCCCGGGATAAACATAAGAATATCTATAGATATAATTCACTGAGCATAACATGAAAATTCTTCTTCAAGGCTGAAGTCACAGTTTGTAAAGTCCTGTTGAATTCTTAATGTCTAACACTTTCACTGGAAAAGGTCGGGGAGTTCCTAAAAGTTAACATCCCTAAAAGCGGCTTATGATTACACAAAACGACCCCGTCTGTAAACTGTTACTTTCTATTATCGTTCTACAGAAGTAAGTAGCAGGGTGTGGAAAGTTGGGTTGTTCCTTCTTATGTTTTTAGTACTACCTAAATCGGTAGGCTCTGCTCGGCGATCGTTCGGATATCGCGTTAAGTTTTGGTTTTTATAGTTCTTGGACGACAAGGAAGACAATATTGTTCTTTTACGCTATATATGAGGTCTGTCTCAATATTTTAAAAAATGTAAATAACAAAAAACATGAAAGCGTATTAATACAGAGAGGTTCGTTTAAATAAAGAAGATAGTACGCGTGCGGACTAAGGCCACGGAGTTTAGTTTAGTACGGGAATTGGCGGAGTAAATTGCATGTTTTTTTAAATTAATTTAAATAAAAGTGAATGTAAGCAGATGATCCAGGACACCATGGCCCATTATTTTTTCAGAATCGTACCTGTAAATACAGGAAATTTTTAGGCCTAGACACAAACATCCATGATACATCAACACACACATTAATAGGTACCATACAGATAGTACGTAAAGCCAGATAATTTCTATCCAATGTTTAAGAAAATTTGTGTTTTTACAACAAAACCACATTTTCTTCCCCACACCCATGTTTAACATCAGCGATTGCCTATTCCTTTTTGTTTTGCCTTACTTCTCTCCTTACGAGGATCAACGTTCATAGCAGTGACGATTACTGACACGATGAATTGCGGGTTTCACTGGTCTGTCCCAAGAAAACGTTCTACGAAATAACTTTATCTTGAACACGGAATTTGACCTGCACTGTTTATAACTTACAACTCAGGTTCTACATTATACATCTACATACTATATGTACATTTTATATATAAGAATGAATCTTTACATTATGAAACATTTGTTCACTCTCATACATTGCGCATATCTATATTAAAAATTTTTGTCTTATGCCGCGGGATAAACACAGACTATCTCGCTTTTAGAAACCAGTCAGTTAATTCCGTGTAGGGAAACAACACCTCTTTGTTTTGAAATCCACAAAAAAACATTCGTACATACAAACATACATACATACATACATACATGCACACACAAACACACACACATACATACATACATACATACATATTTCATATATTGTATACATGTAAAATAACCATTGCCACCGGGTGACAACCCAATTGCACTTTATTATTATTATTATTATTACATACACATATATGCATACACACAATACATACATACATACATACACACACACATACATACATACATAGACACATATATATATATATATATATATATATATATATATACATGCATACATACATACATACAAACATACACATACACACATACATACATACATACATACATACATACATACATACATACATACATACATACACACGTTTTGTAAGATAAACGCAGAATTTATGAATGTTAAACCGGGTGGATTATAAAGTAAGCACTGGGTTTTAAAGGGTTACGATTACTCGCTGTTTTAGGTTCTTTTCTCATTCGGAACAGGCCAGAGGGCTTATCTGTCACCTTGCAGCTATTTAAGAGCGGAGATAAAACGTTACTTTTTTCTGCGACTGCTATGCAAGGACTTTCCAGAAGAAAGAATTGGCAAGGATAATAAGCGAAGTTTACACGCTTTCAATACAAACTACTTGCTTCTAAATTAAGGAAAAACCACGAAAAGTCTTGCTAGACTACTTTGCGTGTAACGTGAAGACACGATTCCCCAGAATGCAATTCAGAATCATTAGAATCTACCTGGTTCAGAGCTGTAGCTTCAAAAAGAAATGTTGACTTTACGAAAGACTGTTGACTAGGCATCCAGAATGTCTCCTCTAGCTGTTAAATTTATTATGTTCTTTTGTAAAACAATCCGTTTACACAGTATCGTGACAGTAAAAATGACAAGCACAAAAATTAAGAAATTTATGTGATTCTAGAATAAGATGTTCCTCTACCTCCATCTGTGGGCTACGATTTAATGCCAATTACACTCTCAGTTTCCATGCACTGTAGCGGCGGCTTGGAAACCGTTTACATAAGGAGGGTTCTCTTATGCTGGATTCAGCAAAAAGACCTGTGCATGAGCCAGCATATTTCCCCAGTTCAAGCTCAACCAACGCCACTATTTCCTACTGTATCCACAAAACAGCATGTTTTCACGGCTCGCAACATCAAATTATCAAAATTATTCGAGTTTTAACATAAATTTTTTCGCCGTTTCACAAATCAACCGTCTGTCGTCAGACATGCCAAGGGTCATATTTTTCCACCGAGTTTGTAACGTTACTGAGGAAGGAGCTTTTTGGTAACAGTGATCAGGTAACATAGAGCAAAGAAAAATATATTTTTGTACCTGTCAAGGAAATTAGTTGCTGGAGCAGTGGGCACAACTGTCGTTTAGGTCATCTGGCAAAAAAGAAACTCGAAATTCTACGTGCCAGATGGACGATGTCAAGAAAGTTCTTTTGAGAGCCCAAAAATATTAGGTGCCTGTGTAAAAAAACACAGTCGCCTGGGCGAACTAGCGCCCCGAATTTGTTCGTCCTTGCTTTAGATCCATATTTTGTAGGACTATGGGCCAAAACTTCGGCTAAGTAGTAGGCTATCCTGCCTCAGCTCCCAGGGAATGAAGCAAGAACACACAGAGTCCTTCCCACATACAATTTGAAGTGGCTTAAGTATTTTGCAAAATTTTGGTCTAAAGAGAAACAATATCACAGTTGTTAGAGAAGAAATGTTATGTGTGAGAATACATTAAAAAAATGCCCGTACGAACTGGTGTTCGACTATTATGCGTAACACATTGTTCTGTGACCTAATGGGGTAACTGACTTGATAAGGCCAAAATTCCGAATTTCCGCGAAATGAAACTGATTTTTGTCCAATACTACATGTGTAAAGTCACGACGGATCCATAAGGCACATTTATAACAAAGAATGAACAAATTTTCCTAAAATCTAGGAGCAGCCTGCAAATTATAGGCACCTGGATGGCGCCAAGAAGGAAGTTTCATTATGAGAACCCAGAAATATTATGCGCCATCTCAGAAAATTTGGTCGCCCGGGGTGACCTGGTGTTGGGATTTGTGCACCTATGTGTATAAATAAGAAAATGAAAACCATCAGTAGTAAATATCTACTGGCCAGCAGGTCAGGTTATTTGGGAGTGCAACCGCACGAGATGGCAACACTCTTGATCTTAGTAATTAACCAACTTAATGCACACATTTTTGTTTTATAAGAAGTTTATTAAATGACTCAATCCTCTCTCAACCTGCGCACCGGACGGCCACCTACAGGTGTGATGATACCAGATGCTGTATAATACAATTTGAACTCCTGATGATGAGCACATAGTGCTCGAAACATGTACAGGGATTTAATAAACTTATTATAAAAGAAGATCTTGTGCATTAAGTTGGTTAATTACTAAGATTATACTGAGATGCGAGGTCAGCAAAACATAAAAAAATGGCAACACACATTGCTGAGTGAATGCAAGCAGACCAGCTCAGAGTAACCCCACAGACAGGTGCTGATATTCTATACTTTTTTGTGTTAATGTTGACAGGCAGGAGAAATGTAAGGAAAATCATGTTGGACCAACCCCAGGATTTCAAAATTATTTTAACATATTCATAGTAAATTTTACTCTTCACACTTCTGTTGGTTTTGATGGACTTAATTTCCTCGACACGTCTGAATGAACATAACGCTCATTACTTCCAAGTGTTGCACGACCGAATGGTGTAATGAGCTTACATGTAAAAATAATAAGCCGTGATTTATTTTCAGTACGATTGTAATTTGTTGGTGGCCTTGTCTGTATTAGAAGTAGCAACCTTAAGGTGAATCGAGTCAAGTCGAAACATGGTGAAGATCTATTTAGTAGCAAAATAGTTAGTTCTTTGATAACTGTTGTATTTCGATGGTTATCTGGTTGCATTCACAAGTACCTAGTACTTCGACAACAGCCCATAATAGCAAAACCGCCCACTTGACAGAATCCTGAGCCAGTTCAAACGGCCTCCTATTCTGACAAAATATCCCGGTAAATCCCTCCTTAATTTTATCTTTTATCTCACTGTATTTCTTGCAAATAAAGCCTATATGAATCCTTTTGATTCCTCTATCCATTTTACCCTAGCTTTCCAGATTTCGCCACTCTAAATAAGAGTTATCATACGATCTCAATTATTCACAAATTTTTCTTCTTTATTATCCTAAACTGCACCCATTTATGGCCCTAATACATTCTTCGACATTTTGTTCTCAGTCACGTGTGATATTTGATAAAATATCTGGCGAGGATCACATAAGAAAGCGGACCCCACAGCAGACGTGTGTAAGCTGAAGTAAAAGGTAAAAGGTAAATTGCTCCGCTTCCACGCCATAAAGGCTCAGTGAAGACGTAGTGTTATGCCTCCATAATTCTTAGCTTCGCCCTTAGGTGGAGCGGTAAACTGCACGCCCCAATCGCTTGACCGCTGCAAACGTACCCATCGAGATGTAGAGCCGGTCTGACGTTTCGGAGACAAGAAAAATCTCTTGCTTGTACCGGGATTCAACCCCGAACAGTTCAGAACGTAACTAGTCACTACACTGACTGCTCTACCCTGGCTCCTGCGAAATGCATGACGGTTTACCTAACTTTTTCACAGTAAAAGTCGGATAACAAAAAGTATCAAATTATTCTTTTTACAAATTTACTGTTTTGTTGACCGTGCAACGCGATATATCTGTATAACATTAACCAACAAGATGTACTATTTTCTATTAATTTATTTCAGGTATAGTCATGACTTTATGTTGACTGGCTGTTGGCAGGATCCTGCCAGCGGCCAGTCAACATAATGCATGACTGTACCAGTTGCTGTTTATACAGAGTGGTATCTCCTGATGATGAGCAACAAGCCTGCTCGAAACATGTAGAGGCTTATTATTGAAATAAATTAATAGAAAATAGTGCATCTTGTTGATTAATGTTATACGGATATTCTTTTTACATTTGATTAAGGCGATGCTGAATCTTCCGCTTTCTCTGGCCACATTCAGAACAGTGAGTGACATTTTCCACGTGTAAAAATGTAGTTTATGTGAAGAAGCGTCACATTCACGAATGTACTCCAGAACTCCTGGAGGTGATGAGCAGTCCGTGACGAGTGATGGAGAGTCCTTCAGTGTTTCTGAACTTAACACCTACACGCCCCGTCATCGCAAAACAAACACGATGCCACGGCTAAAAGTAAATAAAGAAACTAAAGAAATAATGCTACGTAACGAAATGTAAAAAAAATCGCGATCTGACACACCCAGAAACTCGTAGGAAGAGGCTGCTTGCCTTCCCACAGGCTACTGCTGTGCAAGTAAGGCGGTAGTGTCAGCGGCTCTTGCAAATAAACAAGCAGATTCGTTTCGAAGTGCAGATCCCTTTTGGTATTGTTCGTTGACTGGAATGGAAATGAGGATCGGCCCGACAACCAAGGGAGCAACTTTCTAACTCTGAGTTGTTTGAAAGTTGCGTGTAAGAGAAGCACGGCGCTTCCTGAAATGACCAGAGCTGCAGTGCTTCAGATGTAGACATAAGACCTGGATGTCACACATCTCAGTCTGGATGTTGCAATCAACATCTAACTTTTTCGATCTGTGCGGTGACACTCACGGTAGAGCACTGGGCGTGAGAGTCTTGTCAACGTAGGAGGGTTTGGAGTTAACGTCCCACAGATTCTCAAACTCGCTTCTAGACGGACTTGACTCCCAAGCCGTGCAAAAAGCTACAGGCGCTCATTACGTAGACGGCCGGTAGGACCTAGAGCCGGCCTGGACTTTTTGTCCAGCCCGTGGCTTAATCACTTAGCCAACTTAGCTACACCAGTTCCTGCTCTGGGCCTTTGCAACCATAAATAGTGAGAAACATACATGGATTTTGGTTTATCTGCTGATGGCTTCAAAATTCTCTGTCGAGAGGGTAAGAGTCCTTTTTTTTTTTACATCTAGATCTCATGTTTTCATGTTTCGTTTACATGTAAAATAACCACTGCCACCGAGTAACAACCCAATTGCAGTAAATAACTAAATAAAAAAAAGTCATACCAAAATTATTCCTGCTTTTATTAGGAAAGTCCCCGGATCAAGATTTGAGCCAGAAACCGAGTATGATGAATGGAAAAAGATATGGAAGGAAGCGCCCGCATTATAGCCTACCTTCAAATAATCTCCATTCATTTAGCTAGTCTTACTAAGAAACAACGAAAGACAATAATCTCATAGTAGCCATCTTCAATCCCGATATCCGTGACGGGATTCGTCGCTAACGCGGAGCAGTAGTGGTGCTAATTGCCACACTCGGTGCCAAATACTCACACTATACACGCTGTGTTTCCTTCTACATCACTTCTGCTAGATGCAAAGTGATATCAAAGTATTTTGGTCAATGATGACAGCTGTCGTAAGACCCGTTAATACTCATAAGGAACATAAATCGCCAAAGATTTATGACAATGATAAGGAACTCCTTTTGAAGTCAGGACTAGTCCTTTGTTTGTGGCATTGGAGAAGTTCCGACGGTTGATGAACCAATTTAAGAAACCGAGACAAAGAGATTCATGAACTCTTTGTGTACCTTACTACCGCTTCAGGCAGAAAACCATGTAATCGCTGCCTCCAGGCCATTATCTGACCTGGGTTCTTGTGCCACGCAGCGAAGTCCTTGTTTCAAAAGCTAATCGCTGAACTATTCATACTTTCCCCACATTTTATGCACCTGAATATTCATTATCACGTTTACAACAGTCCATCAACGAATCAAATGAACCCGGTACTGACAGTAACCCTGTTTATCTAAAATCCATTTTAATATTAACTTCTTAACTATGCCTATTTCCCTTAAAAGAGCTTTCTCCCTCACATTTTCCTACCGCAATTTTGTACGAGATTCTCATCTCTTCCACGCGTGTTATATGCCCCATTTAACCAGTCTCCTATCACTTCTTCTTGGATATTATTTCCATTAGGGTCAGAGACAAATTTTTCATCCACACGGTCCTGACCACAGATGCATAGAGATAATTCCTTTATATGAAGATTTTTTCAATGTTTATATTTCCATAAACAATGAATTTTAGATACTTTAGACAGAACTTGTCTGTTTGATGCTATCCTCTTCACTGTTGTGTTGATTTTCAGTTAGTAAACATCAAATGTTAGAATTAGTTTTTCAGTGTGTGAAACGCGCTTATGCAAGCCGCCATATTTCTGAAGTTTGCTTTCTTGTTGATGAAGGTGAAGCGGAATGTATTAATTGCAGAGAACAAATGGCGTCCGGTGCAGAGTGGAAAGACATTCACGTGTTGTTCTTTTGAATGGCAATAAACATGGCAGTAAACCAGTGGTAGCAGGGATTCGCTGTCAGAAACTCATCTGCGCAAACCGTCTGCCAAGGTTCTCGTTTCCATGAAGAAATCGAAACAATACGGCCGTCTTTACCGAGCAATTCAGTCGCCTTCAAACGACCTCTATACTTGCTTGGGGGCGTAAAAAAATGGGTTTTTTTTTTGCAAAAAACTAAGCTATAAAATGAAAACCAGTGATTTCTTAAACAGTGCTATGAGTTGCATCTTCAGTTATTCGAATTTCTAGTCTTCACCCTAGTGAAATTAACTCGCAGATCTCCCATAGCAGCGGCGTTGTGTGTCCTTCAAATGGAAGTCAAGAACGCCTTCTCGCTATGTTAACCTGCTTAGTCATATGTATTTCTATTCTGTTAGTTTAGTAAATGCAAATATCGTGTGTTGTGTAGGCCTACCCTCCACCTTGAAATTTCCCAAATTTTCATACTGCTGACGTGAAATGTGACTGTCCTTAGCATGTCTTAAGGACTTTCCTATGAATAGGTCTCTCGGTTCAAGACAACTAGAGGCTTAACAAGGCAGACAAACCGTTGTAGAATGTTTGTGTTCCTTTCAAGGAAAGTTTTAAATTATTATTCTCCAAAAGACTGGTAGTAAGGTCATTCATACATAACAGAGTCAGGAATGTTCCACCTATTTATCCTTCAGAGTCATCACACTGAAAATCAAAAGCAAAAATAAAAAGCTGCTTCGTGAGCAGAACTACTTACGATCTTGTTGGCTTCCACCACGATCAGCAGCAACTCCGAATAGCGTATCTGAAATTCAAACGGGAAACAAATAAGTCTTAATATTACGTTCAGTTCCCTTCACAGAAATCATGCACCACGTTTCAAAGCAGGAGCTGGCTTGGAAGAATGATTTATGTGTAGGCTTACTTCCCATGGGTAGAATTTAATCTTCTACAGACTGGGTTGGTATAGTATTTTCTGCCTCCTGGTATTAGATTAGTAGGATAGAAACAATTTTAATCAAAGTGTGGGCGTTACAACGTGTTACTTTCTCAGATTTGTACAGCGTGGTTACTGGCACAGTTTCTGAAGGGTTTCGTGCTTTTACACCAATACAGGGTCATCGGAAAAGATGGACGGGATTTGAAACCGCTATAACTTAAAAAGTACTAGACGGATTTACACGTTTGGCGTCTTAAAATGTTCAGAAAAGTTTAAAGTTTTAGACTTGTGTAACGTTTGTAGCTCTGGAGGCGTCCAAACGAAATTCTATCTCCTGCCACGTTTTCTGAATCATGTCTCCTGTTACAGTTTCAATGGCTGAAGAGATCCTGTCTTGCAGGTGCTGGATATTCCTTATCTTCTCAGCTTCTCAGCATGCACAATGTTCTTAATGTACACTCACAGGAAAAAATCAAGTGGAGAAAGATCTGGGCTTCGATGTGGCCAGGGTATTGGTCCACCCCTTCCAATCCAGGCATCAGGGAATCTCTCATTTAGAACATCAGTCACAAAGCAACTGAAATGGGGAGGAGCTCCGTCTTGCATAAAAATAACCTTACTAACAATTTCTTGTTCGAAGGTTTCAATCTGTGGAAACACGCACTTTTTAAGTTATAGCGGTTTCAAATCCCGTCCATCTTTTTCGATGACCCTGTATAATAAAAGGAGAATAACCTGTTATTGCATTTAATCTCTCGTAGCTAAGAGAACTCGGTTTTCCCTTCAACTTCCGTGTATGCATGATATTTAAGAACAATTAATTATGGTAACCTTACACTTTATAAGCTTCAAATAAGAATAAAATTAGAAATCATTTTTTATTATTTATTTTGTATACTTAAGAGAAGAGTGTGTGGGTCCGGTAGCTCAGTCGGTATAGCGACTGACTACGGGCTGGACGGTCCGGGATCGAATCCCGGTGGGGACGAGATTTTCCGCCCGTCCAGACCGGCCCTGGGGCCCACCCAGCCTCCT
>Ga0131853_10015809_pt1 | contig 13793 bp, 6 predicted proteins | sample TergutLab28metaG_FD_92764 | JGI IMG/M metagenome (GOLD analysis project Ga0131853, IMG submission 92764) | Labiotermes labralis P1 segment gut microbial communities from Petit-Saut dam, French Guiana - Lab288 P1 (version 2) (version 2) | ecosystem: Host-associated > Arthropoda: Insects >... | reverse complement strand
CTTATATTTTTTGTGCTGGCGTTTCAGGTTTTTGCATTCATAGCATTTGGTGCTTCACTAAATACATGGGGAGGGATGTTTCAGGAATTAGGAATAAGCACCTCATTTCAGGTTGTTTTAGAATTAACTCTAGTTATTTTATTAGCCTCGCATTTAGCAAAATATTTAGTTAATAAAAAAATGCAGGAAGAAAGAACAACTAAATTTGATTTTTCCAAAGCCAAGCCGCTTCTGGGCAGAGATTTTGCTCGTCCGCCGATTTATATAGATTTGTCAGAAACAGGTGAGCATATTGATGCTATAAAAAATATGTCGCAAAAACAGCTGAATGAATATATCAAGAATTTACACAAAACAAAAAATGTAAGCTGGTCTATTTCAGGCGACAGAGAAGAAAGAAAGGAATTGTATAAATTGTTTGATTTGCCAAAGCCCTTTGTGCATATCGGACTTGATATAAATGTTCCTGCCGGGACGCCGTTGTTTGCTCAGTTTGATTGTGAGGTTGTTAAAATTGATTATGACCAAAGGCTGAAAGGAGGTGGTTTTGGGGGAAATATTACATTGAAAGTTGATGGATACGGTGATATTTTTTATTTGGTATTCGGGCATTTAAGCAAAATACATGACAAGAAACTAGGTGACAAAATTGCAGCAGGGCAGCAGTTTGCTTTCGTTGGTGATTATGAAGAAAACGGCGGCTGGTTTGAGCATGCTCATATGCAAATATTAACACAAAAGGCATATGACGAGCATTTAATTTGGGGCTTTTTAGACCCTGCATTGTATCCCGATTTAGATGAGTATTCGCCAAGCCCATTGCCCACCTTGCTTGAACAATTTATGCTGCTGCCAAGAGAAATCCTCTAAAATTTGCTAAACAAAATTCTCTGTTTTGGATTCTTTTTTTGAATAGATTATTTGAATACAATAATGGATTTATGGTAAATTATCAAAAAATTTTATATTGCAAATTAAAATTGTCATTTAAACGCTAGTTTTTTAGTTGCATTTATCTACATATTTTGATATAATTTATCATAAGAACTTATCATGTGAACATGTTTTCTGGTCTGAAATTAGATAATTTATAATCAAAGCACATTTTGCTGTACTTTTTTATGCTTTAGGAAAAAAGCTTCGCGGAGCACGCTGTACAAGAAAGCCACACGGAGTGGCGAAGTTCCTTTTTTATAGTATAAGAAAAATTGACTGTGCTTTTGGGATAAGCGAATTCAAAAAAACCGAGCTTTAAAAAGACGAAGCAAATTTATATACATATAAAAATAAAGAAGAGTTACACTTTTGGCGGCTATTTAGCATTTATTTTCCAAAATCATGGAGGTAGATTTTATAGATTCAGAAGATAACGATATTGATATAAGAGAATGGCTTAATCAAATAAGATATTTTGACAAGCAAATTGAATTGATTAAAAAAAGACATTCAACTTATAATAAGCACAGAAAATTATTAATGGAAATGGCATCTGAATTTGCAGATGGTATTAATTTGTGTACTAGGATTACTGAGCAGCGTATAAATACTCTTTTTCGTTTAAGAGGTCAGGTTGAGCAAATTATAGCACAAATAAAATGTATTAATAAACGACTGACTCTTGAAAGTTATTTTTTGAATGATAAAACCACTGCTGAAATAGCGCAAGATGAATATTTCTCAAAAAGACATATAGAACGGCTTTTGGAAGACGGAATAAAAGAGGTTGAAATAATGATGTCAAAAAAAAGCACTACGGACACAAAGCACTGTGTTTTTTGCTCTACAATAGAGGTTACCACTATAGAATAATGTCGTAAAATGTCATAAATTGTCGCTAAACGCTTGGGACATGACGCACAGCAATATGCTAAAATGCCCTCATATGATTTGATAAAATTCAATTCATATGGGGTTTTTGTTTTTTATAGTATAGTAAAAACTGTTTGTGTTTTTAGAGCAAGCGAACTCAAAAAAGTCGAGCACTTTAAGCGAGGGAGGTTTGCGAAGCAAGCCTTTTTATTCAACAGATAGAAAGCAAAACTCATTTGGCATCCGGCTTTAGTCGGTTGTACAAAAAAAAAGGAGAAGAACAGCATTATGAAAAATCAAATGCAAAAGAAAAAAAGAAGCAAAACTTTGCGTATCGTGTCGCTGGGGGCTATGTTCATTATGATATTAGCTTTGTCGGCAGGTGTTTTGTTTCTAAGACCGACGGATACGCCGATAGAGGAAGCATACGCACAAACCATAGCGCCCCTAATGGCGGGCAGCTGGCAGGATGCGGGCAATTTTGATATAGACTGGCCTCGCTCAATACCTGATTTGCCCGGCGGAACAGCGGCAAATCCGTGGCTTATAGCCACTCCGCAGCACATGGCAGGCATGGCAAACAGACTCAATGCAAATGCGCCTGCAGGAATCAGAACTCAGCATTTTAGAGTAGTGGCTGATATAAACCTAAGCGCGCATGCTTGGGTGCCTATAACCACATTCTCAGGAGTGTTTGACGGCGGAATGCATACAATTTATGTGCCTAATAGTATCGGGCGTGGACTTTTTACTCATGTAACGGGTGCGGCTGCGGCTGTGCGCAATATTGTTTTGAGGGGTGATGCAGCAATCCGAACTGCCGGAACAACCGCACTCAACGGTGGTGCAGGCACTTTAATAGCTACGCTAAACGGCGCAACAGTTGAAAATATAATAAACCATGTGAATTTGACAATCACTGTTGCCGGCAATAGGACACATGTGGGCGCTATTATCGGGACAGATGCTGCACAATCTCCTGCTAATGCATTAATTAGAAACCTTATAAATTTTGGCAATATAACTTTAGGCGGGGCGACAACCGGTACAAATCCAAGAATGGAAGCGGCAGGTATTATGAGCAATGCATGGATGTCTATAAGGGCATACAATCTTGCAAATTATGGCAATATTCATTCAACCGTGGCAAACACTTTAGCATTAGGCGGACTTATTGCTCATTTGTCAGGCTCCGGCGGTGGCGGTGTGCGAAATGTAACAAACAGTTATAATGTTGGAAATATTTCATCAAACACTCTGATGTCTTCAGCGGCATGGCGAAATGTTGGCGGCATAATGGGTGGTTGGACTCCAAATACAAATAATAGTGCAGGTTTTGTTGCGGACAATGTTTATAATTTAGGAAATGTGACGGGACCTGCAGGCAGGGCAATTCAATTATTTCGTGTAGAGGGGACAACAGGTACGGGCGGTAGAAATGTCCGCAATACATTTTCAACGGCAACTACTATTGCCGGCAAAAATACGGGCAGTGCTGTTACTAGAACCGGTCGTCATGGTACAATCAATACAAACGGACAAGTATTAGGCTGGGTATCCGGCACTAATCCTGCGCCTTATGGTGTGCCTGTTCCGCTAAACTTGACTGCGCAGATGCAAAATATTCAAAGGTCGTTCACAGGTGCTGCTGATATTCAACACAGCGCGCGTTGGATTCCTTCGGTTGAAAATCCTAATATTCCGGTGCTTGAGATTGACAACATGAGATTGAATCTTGCAAGTGATTTATTTAGGGTAAGTGCAAATCCTGTAAGCTTAAGAATGAATCACGGCAATAACACAATCCCTGCACTATCTAGTGAGCATTTAGAATATCTCAATTATCGCCAAATCAGATTGGTTGGTTGGGCTACTACACGCCAGCGTGCCGATTTAGGAATAGTTGATTTTGCACCGGGGGCAGCAATAGCTATTCCGGCGCATGATTATCAATTTAATCGTCTATTTGCTGTTTATGAATTTACTGTTGACCGCACGCTTGTGGTGCAGCGCGGTGACGGGATATTGACGCTGATGAACGCACAAAGTGCATTCACATCACACATCCGCCGTCCGGGTCAATTTATAGCGGCGCCTGACGGAAGACCAAATGCGTCACCGTATTTTGCGCCGTTTCTAAGGCTTAACAGTGCAGTAGCAGAACACATCGGTTGGGCTGATAGTCTTAGTGAGGCTAGGCTTGGACAAGTCAATCCGAATTGGCCGATTAGTCCTATGCATCAGCCTCGGTTGTTTGAAGACACAAGAATTTATGCTGTATGGCGGCGAAATGATGAGGCAAGACTTGAGCTTAGGTTTAGCTTTGAGTCCTTGCCAAGTCCCGGGACTATGACAGAAGCATGGTTTAATGAAACATTTCCGACGATTGTGCAAACCTTTTCGGCAGCGCAGCAAATCTTTACTTTGACCGGCTTTGCGCCCACGACTACAGTTCCGTATCATGCGTTTGTGGGCTGGGCGACTTCACTGGAAAGAGCGCGGGCAGGGACGATAGACCATGCATATAATGCCACAATAACTGTTCCGTATCCTCATAATTTAGGTGTTATTCCTTTGTATGCGGTGTTTGAGCCTATTAGATTGACTCTTTTTGTCAACAGTGTGTTTAATACGGGCATTTCTCCGACGCCGCAATTTTCATTTGCGTCAGCAACTAATCAAAGCGTCGCCGACATTCAAGTGACATCAGGCGGTAATAATATCACGCTTACTACTACGGCTATGACACAGGTTGTACACGGCGGAGCAGTATTTGTATTCTTAGGCTGGTCAAGAACCTTGCAGGGTGCTATTAACGGCAGTGTGCCGCTAGTTGGTGCTGCGTATGTTGATTTTCTTGGTGCCGTGTCTAATCCGACAAGTCTAAATGTCTATAGAAATGTTGAATTGCATGCTGTTTGGGAGGTGCTTGAAGGAAGGCCCCTGCCGCCGATTGAGGGTATGCCGCCGATTTTGCCGCCGGTTGAGGGTATGAATAGATTGCCCGCACCGCAAAATGTTGAGATAAATGTTGACAGCAATGATGATTATATCTTGTCGTGGGATTATGTTGATAATGCTATGGGCTTTAGGGTGTATATCAACGGGCATCCGACTATTTTCTTCCCCAATGTCCCGTATGCAATAACCTCTATAAATCTTTCAATCTTTCATTTTCCGTTGCCGCCGGGTGAAACCTCTTTTAATTTTCATATTCAAATCCGTGCAATCGGAAATAATGTGAATTATACTCATTCATTGTTAAGCTCAATAACGGTATTTAATGTCAGTGATTGCAATTATAATCCGGGGGGAGTGGAGATACCTAATGTTGATGATGACGAGGATTTGTTTGATGATGATTGGGATGATGAGCAAGGAGAAACTCAGCTTGGCACTCCTATCAACCTGCAAATAAATAACGGTATTTTGACTTGGACAGGCGTGGCTAATTCGAGAGGATACCGCATTTATGCAGATGGTGTATTTATAGTGCTTGTTGAAACGGGTACTAGCGTTGACTTAATGAATTTGGGTTTAGCAGTCGGTGAGCATTCTATTACGGTCAGGGCAAACGGCTCTAATAATTTTATTACCTCTAATCATTCAGTACCCAGAGAATTTGTGATTGATGCGTCCTTGGTTTCATGGACTTTTATTTGGACGACTAATCAAGGCGGGTTCAGCGGCTCAGGGGGTGCGGGAAATGTGTTGCCGGGAGATCAGCCTTCAGAGCCTATCAGACCAAATAATCCGCCTTTAATTGAAGCCGGCGGGTCATGGACATGGGATGGCTGGGAGATTGATGAGGATAATCGCAGGTTTACCGGGTCATTTACATGGATACCGCCTCAACCCACAGATACAGAAGCTGTACAGCTTTCTGCGCCCAACAACATCAGAATTTATATTACAAATAGCCATGTTCTTTTATGGGATTATGTTGATAATGCGCATATGTATAGGATATATATCAACGGAGTTTTATGGTATACAACAAGCAACACGGCTGTCTTTTTGAAAAATTTCCCGGAAGGGGATTTTGACATTCAAATCAGGGCGATGGCTCCGCTTGGAGATGAGTTTTTGGATTCATACTTAAGTGATGCATTGATTATTAGAGTATACATAGATGGTGAGGATGATAAAGAGATATTAATTGTAGGTGAGGATGATGCGACAGTCACAACGACGCCTCCTGACCTTCCGGAATATATAGAGCTGCCGTCTGAAACCACGACACCGCCTCCGCCTCCGGCGCCTCCGCTTACGCATCCGGTCAGGCTTATGACTCCTTCCAATGTCAGAGTGAATACTAGCGACGATGATTATGTGCTGCTATGGGATGCTGTTGCAAACGCACATAGCTATAGAATTTATATTAATAATGAGTTTTGGTATGCTACCTCCAATACGGCTGTTATACTTAGAAATTTTCCGGCAGGTGATTTTGCTTTCAGAATTAGGGCTATTGCACAGGCGGGTACCAGATTTCTTGATTCTGAGCTTAGTGCATCGCTTAATATAAATGTAAGCTATAACGATGAATATGATAAAGAGATAGCAGTGACAGACCCAAACAGTCCTGAACAAAGAATTTTGCCGCCTCCGCTTTGCCCTAATGTAAATTTGCCGCCAAATATAACAACACCGCAACCTCCTGTTGCGACTATAGGCGGTGGATGGACTTTCTCTGAATTCATGCGTGATCTTTGGTATTGGTTTGCAATTGGATTGGTGTTTTTACTTATGCTAACACTGATACTTGTATTTATTGCAAAAAGAGGGTCGGACAAGACTAAAATATTGGTTACAAATCAAGGTGAAACGATTAATGTTTTCGAGGAAACAGATCCAAAAGCCAATGCTAATGCGTGCATTGCTGATTGCAGAGCTAAGCTTCAGTATGCTATAACGCTGGTTACGGCACATGATGTTTCGCCGCAAAATACAGAAATTGAGCGATGTGCAAAAGCTGCGCTTGAGTCGGCTGCACAAGCTCTTGAGAAGGCTGTCGGGGCAGTGGCAGAGTACAAAAAGAAATGCGGAAAGTAGTTATCTAAAAAAAACTATACTAAAAATATAAAATACAAAAAACACGGAGGAAAATAAAAAATGACTGATGAAATGAAAGAACAACTAGAAATAATTAAAAGTCCGGAATATAAACGGCAAAAAAGCAAAACGCCCGAAGAGCAGCGTTTAGCTGAAATTAGAGCATTGAAAAAAGAAAGGGCACATAATAATGCGCGGATAAAGGCTGAACTTGTGGCATTAGGAGAAATGCCGACTAAGAGAAAACCGCCAAAGCGGCCAATCAAGGCAGAAGATAAAATTGATAAGTTTGAGCGTGACATCAATGAGAAGCTTACTCACATCATAGAAACTGTTGTACGAGATAATGATGGTGATAGCCCAAATCATTTTGCGGACTTACCTACTAAGGCTGATATTGCAAGCTTAGCTGCGGATAACGACCAAATTGCACGGGTTGGCTCTGATGTTGCTGATTTAAAGGATGCACTTAAAGCACTTCTTTTGCAAATGTCAAGGACTAGTATTGAAGATGATGATAGCTTATTAAAAGCGGCGTCATCTATAGGTGCAGCACACTCTGCGGCTGCTATGGATAGCCGTCAAATAGGGGGGGCTGGTCCTGATGTTGTTGAACTAAAAGATACGCTTGAATCGCTTGTTTTGCAAGTAAAAAACCTAAATTCTAAGGATGATAATCTTGATGCTGTAAGCAAGGCTGAATCTATGGATGAGAGTAAAATTGAACGGGTTGGCGCTGATGTTGCCGATCTTAAAGAGTCCATGCAAGCACTAATTTTGCAGATGTCAAAGCCTTTCTTGCCTGATGAAAATCATTCAGTTATGAATAAGGTTGATTCTGTAATAGAAAATCGTCAATTTGAGCAGGTGAGTAATGAGGTTGCAAGCCTAAAAGATACGCTTGAATCACTTGTTTCACAGATGAAAAATCTAAATTCCAAGGATGAGAATCTTGATGCTATAAGTAAGGCTGAATCTATGGATGAGAGTAAAATTGAACGGGTTAGTGCTGATGTTGCCGATCTTAAAGAGTCCGTGCAAGCACTAATTTTGCAGATGTCAAAGCCTTCTTTGCCTGATGAAAATCATTCAGTTATGAATAAGATTGATTCTACAGCAGACAGTCGTCAAATTGAGCAGGTGAGTAATGAGGTTGCAAGCCTAAAAGATACGCTTGAGTCGCTTGTTTTGCAAGTAAAAGACTTAAATTCTAAGGACGAGAATCATAGGGCTATGAGCAGGGCTGAATCTATGAATGAGAGTAAAATTGAACGAGTTGGTGCTGATGTTGCTAATCTTAAAGAAACTATACAAACGCTTATCTTGCAGATGTCAAAGCCAAATTCCCGTGATGAAAGTCATTGTTTTAATAGACCTGTTTATAAAGAATCTATGCCATGCTATCATCATGTGCGCACTCCGCAATGTATGCTTCAACATGCAGTACCGCATCAACCTCAGGTTTCTATTCAAGCAGCGGGACAAGCGGGCAATGCCGAGATGGATAAAATGCGTATGGAAATGTCAGATGTAAAAGATGCAGTGAACAGCTTAACCCATTCCTTTAGTTCATATAACATGGGCAAGATGCATAGTGCCGTGGACGCGCTTAAAGGAAATTCACATTCACAGATGAATTGTCAGCCTCAGGTAGCACCGGTGGTTTTGCAGCCGCAGCCCCAGCCGATACAGCCGCAACCGGTTTATTTTCAGCCGCAAGCGGCGTCTTCTCAGCCGATAATTGTCAACACCCCGCCGCAAGCAGTTCAGCAACCGCAAGCTCAGCCTATAATTCTTAACGGAGTGCCGCCGCAAGTCTGTACTCAGCCGCATGAGAATCGTGTGTCGCTAACCAATAATCATATGTATCCTAAAGCACAGCCGCAGCTATCTGAATATTCATCAAGATCAGCTATGTTTCAATCCGGACCGGATGTTTTGGATGGGGGAGTTTCACATCAGCCGTTTATTCGGTCTACTATTCACAACGGAGCGTCACCGTTATTCGGTCATGAACACATACAAGAGAATAATGTTTCGCAGGTCAGTCATGAGCGTCCTCAAATACAACCGATGCAAGCTGAACAAGCAATAGTGAAGCAAGATTCTGCAAGTAATGAATCGAGCGGACTTGCTGCCATGCTTGCTAGGATGTCTGCGACATTGGATGAATTGGTAGACGATATGAAATAACATTGTAACAAGATGCGATATAATAGATTTAAGTTTATTTGCTATTTGTTTGTCAAAAAAATTTGCATTATATAACGAGTCTGATTATACAAAATTAAAAATCAAAATTGCACGAAATTTTGAGTCTAAATGAAAAAACTCTGCATCATAAAGGTGTAGAGTTTTTTCACACATTTGTACACGACAGTATTTTTCGTGAAGGGTAGGGAGGATTGAATCCTTCCAACCTTTGCACCGCCGAGCGGGGCGGAGTTTTACATAAAATAAAGACGGAAATCAAGAAACTATTTTCACAATACTAAGATTTTAGCTTGATTCTTGTGGCTCTTTTTGATATGATAAATTGTATGAATATTAAAATTGTCATAACAAATGTAGATTATGAATACCAACCTGGGTGGGCAGAGTGTAGATTTTCGGATATTTACAATAAAGAACATATTGTTGAAGAAAAATTACCCATTGTTACAGAAGAATATATTGACGAAAATACACCCTTGCCAAAGGGTGGCTTTATTAGTTGCTCCGTAATAAAAAGATGGGTTGACGCCAACGGCAGGAATATAGTTACTGTTAATATTGAGGAGCCACTATATGTTGAAACAACCGAAGGAATAGTAATGCTTGATTTATATGAATCACAGTTGCAAGGTGACGAATGGTTTGCTAGCAGAATGCAAAACAAGTAAAACACCATTTTGCAGACTTTTTGGAGCAGCATGCTCACAACGAAAAACAGGCATTTTTGCCCTGCTTATCAAAATTCAAAAACATTTGTTCCCATTTGTCTTACCAAAACACAAAAATACCCTCAAAATGATATAAAAAAACTCCCAAATGCCGTTTATTCCGTACGACATATGGGAGATCTTGTATGGCGAGAGTGAACTAAAAGTAATAGGCTCCTGCTGTTTTTTATTTTTGAACCGAACCAAAAGTAGTGTGAACTAAAAGTAATGCGAACCGAAAGTAACTCGTCTTGATTTCCGTCGCTTTCGACATATTTCAGCATAATAACAACCAAAAAAACCAAATTTTAAGCGAGTTTTGCCACAGTCATATCCCAAACTAAACATTGGTCGATTGAACAAAAAGCAAGTTTTAATTTAATCAAGATTTTTTTCAAGTTTTTAGCGTCGAACCAAAAATAAGTTTACATATGTTCAAACCCCTAAATATAAAACTGCAATGTTGAGAGTGAACAAAAAATAAGTAATTTTATAGTAATGCACGACATATTTTAGTATTTACGTGATAGATGAATAAATTCTCAAAGTAAGATATAAATATAATTTTTTAGACTTAAGATGGTTTAATTTTACTACAATTTATATCAACAAGTGACTCACTTTTTCCATTTTAGCCTCTATACGTTTCAAACATTTTAATATCATTTTTTGTGGCATTTTTAATTTGCGTGCTATTTTTTGAATATCAGAATTGAACATATACTTCGCCAATATTGCGTCTTCCCTTGAAGTTAGATTCATGGCATCCATTATCTGGTCAAATTTTATTGTCTTTTCATAGTCATCCTTATTAATTTGTGGACTAAAATAACGATTATCAATTATAGATTCGCCGTCAACAATATATTTACCGTCAACCTTTTTAAGAAAAATAGCTCCATTTATCCTGTTTCGCCTTCTATCAACAATTATTTTATTCTCAGTAACAAAATTCCCGTCTATTTTAGCAGTTTTAAATATCATTTGTTGAGGTTTAATGAAACTATTTGTTATATCTTTCCCAAGACTTCTAAAATAAGGAATAATTTTTTCAGGCTCGATTTTGAAAAATTCACGCGCCCCTACTCGAGTTTTTCCAAAAAGAACATGAAGTGCTTTTTCAGACTCTTTCATGTTTTCAACTTCAACAGCAATAACTAGTTTGAAGGGAATATAAACACCAGTGTTTAGTGTGTTGATGCGTTTAATAAGATCACTTGTTTGTCCAATTTTAAAAATCCCTGGCATGAGTTCATTGGATAGTATATAAATAATTTCTTTTTCATTCATATTATAATATATTACTTATGCCTTTATGCAAAACACAGCGTATAGGGGAACGGACTTGATATTATTTTCAAAGCCGAAGTTTTTTGAGGATATGCGGATGGAGTATGGAGGATTAAATCTTTTTACAAATTCTTTTAAACTTTTCGATTGAACATTATCGGCAGACTTGACCTCAATAGGAATAACGCCCTCATCGGTTTGAATCAAAAAGTCAATCTCTGCCTTGCCGTCAGATTCCCAATAATGCAAAAGATGAGAGTTAAAGGCAAGCTCACAAGCAACATAGTTTTCTGTCATAGCACCCTTAGCCTCGCCGCCTTGTCCCAGCCCTGTTATTACCATGTTTTTTGGTATGGCGGATTTGGCATTAAGCAGTCCTACATCAGACATGAAAATCTTATATGAAAGTAAATCTAGATAATTCACAAGAGATATTTTGCCCTCTTTTGCTTTGTTGCATTTTATGACAAGTCCTGCACTTTTAAGCCAATCAAGCCCAACCTCATAAGAGGCAGCACGGGCATGGCTGCCGATAAGACTATATTGAAATTTTTTATTTTCCTTTGCTAATTGCGATGGAATACTCTCATAGATAGCATTGATTTTGACTTGCTCGCTTTCTGTTGTATATTTTCCCATATCCGCAGCATAAAGGGTGAGGATTTCGTGTTGCCTTATTCTCACAAAATCAAAATCCTGTTTTTCAATATATTCTAGCACTGCTTTAGGCATTCCGCCTGTAAAAAGAAATGTGCGATACAATTCAAGCGCTTTATCATGAATATGCTCGGATAGAGAAGAGTTGTTTGCGTATGCGTTTTTAATCGCATTAACGAGAGGCGTATTGACGGCAAGTAAAAACTCTTCAAAATTCATAGGATGCATATATGCAAGTTCAACCTTGCCGACAGGATAGGAAACACCTTTTCCTTCATAGTCAATAGCGCCTTTGGTTTTAGCAACTCTTTTCTTTTTGCGATTAACGGCAACACCCAATAAACTGCCGGCTGCAATGATAGTATACTCTGGTGCTTGTTCACAGAAATATTTTAGAGAGGTGAGCGCCTTAGGGCAGTCCTGTACCTCGTCAAAAAATATTAGCGTATTTCTCTTAGAAATGCTTTGTGCCGAAAAATACTCCAACTCCTCAATAATGCGCTTTGGGGATAAGTCAGCATCAAATATCTTTGCCAACTTTTCATTTGATTCAAAATTAAATAAGACAACATTAGCAAAATGCTTTTTGCCAAAATTGAATATAGTTGTCGTTTTTCCAACTTGTCTTGCGCCAAATACCAATAAAGGCATTTTGTTTTTGCGTTCTTTCCACTCCAAGAGAGTTTTTTCAATTATTCTTTCCATACTCTTAGTATAGCAGAATAAAAAACGCAACGCAAGCAAATAACGCAAGTATTTCACAAAAGTGGAACGACTTTTGTGAAATCGTGTCGAAATGTGATTGTGTGATTGTTTTTGTTTTGCAGGAATATATCAAAAAATAATTTTTACAAAAAAGTTTACAATATAATTTTTCATAGTCTCCCAAGGGCATATTGTATTTCAATTTATCAAAAAAACATTATCATATGTATTCGGAAGTGATTTTTAATAAATATTTTCTTAAAAGAATAAATGCGAAATTTGACGCATTATGGCTTGTGTTTTATGTAGAAATATACTATACTTAATAGGTGGCAGGTTGTTTTAGATAGAACAAAAGTAGCAAATGATATAATGCTCGCCAAGATGATAAAATCCTAGGAGGAAATAATTTTGGATAAAGAAATACGCAAGCAAAAAATCGCAGAGGTAAAGAATAATGCTTCTAGTGTTGTAAGTACGGGGATACCGCTTCGTTATAGAGGCAGTACTCAATCAATGGTAGTGCATAAAATACCATTGGCTTATTTAGTGTATAATAAACACAATGGTAGGATTGCTTCTCTTACGATGTCGTATGAAAAGCAAAATGGCGAATTAAATGCTGAAAGCGATGCAGATAAAAAAATAATAGAGCGATTTTTGTGGGATTCTAAAAAAGACCGAAATGAGATTACTTTAAAGAATCTAAAAGAAAATACTCAGCAGAGACATGGTATTGTTACTTCTGATGGTGTTATTATAGATGGGAATAGAAGAGCAATGTTGCTTAATAGACTACATCAAGATGGCGTTGATCATGCAGAATATTTTTTAGCGATAATTTTGCCAGAAGATGCTAGGCAAAAAGATATTAATGAACTTGAAGCGATGTATCAAATGGGGGAAGATGATAAGCTAGATTACAACCCAATTGAAAAATATTTGAAATGCAGGCAGCTTAAAGAATCTGGAACATCTGAAGACAGAATTGCAAAATTGATGGCTAAAGAGGTTGCTCAGATTAAGGAGTGGCTTGCTGTTCTGGAGCTCATGGACAAATATTTGGCACAGTATGATTATGATGGCATTTACACGCGATTGCCAGCAGATACTTCATTTGCGGAATTAAAGAAATTTTTGGATTCATATAAAAAAGGCGGGGCAAACATATCTGGCATGGATTGGAACCCACTAGATACAGATAGGAGTGACCTGCAAGCAGTGTGCTTTGATTACATTAGAGCAGATTTTGAGGTTAGAGATTTAAGAGAAATTGCGAAAACAGGGCAAGACGGTAGTATATTCTTTTATGAAAAAATGTGGACAAGATTTAGAGATAATCACTTATTCATAGAT
>Ga0131853_10015808_pt1 | contig 13794 bp, 9 predicted proteins | sample TergutLab28metaG_FD_92764 | JGI IMG/M metagenome (GOLD analysis project Ga0131853, IMG submission 92764) | Labiotermes labralis P1 segment gut microbial communities from Petit-Saut dam, French Guiana - Lab288 P1 (version 2) (version 2) | ecosystem: Host-associated > Arthropoda: Insects >... | reverse complement strand
GATTCGGCTAACGAATGTTTTAGTGGATGCGCGCGCTAACATAAAGCAGCAAACATGAACGGTCGGGCCATTCCAGGAGCTTATCTTTTCCGTCTGTATGTGTGTGACAAAGAAATGAGCTGATCACATCACATAGGGGAGACCTACCAACCCGACTGGGTTGTTTACGTTCGAGACATACCTACGGGAAATCACGTTTCGGCTAATGAAGATTTCAACTAACGAATATGATTCTGGAACGAATTATCTTCGTTAGCCGAGGTATCACTGTATAGTCTTATACTTCTGGAAAAGTAAATATGATTACAAAGCAAGGAAATGACCTGCCCAAAGTGGGATGTTTTATGCACAGTCTACTATCACATCGCTGAGCACAACTGCTTTACCACACGAAAGGCTTACATCCACTGGAACATCCCATAACATCTGTGGTGTTCAGAACAAGAAGAAACGGACATTTCAGAGGCACAAGGATTTTACAAAACTGGCATATAACAAAATGACACAGCTAAATCAATTATGAGACAAAGCAGAAGCAACTTAAATGTGTCAATCTCACAGGGCAATTTAATGAATTCTTTTAATTAAAACTACTCACACTCTCAATTTCAGTGAGTGAAGCAGCTTCACTGTTCTGATCTTTCTAATTTACAAGCAAAGAGAATGCAACTGAAGAATCAACGCAGTAATCAATACAGAGAACACTATTTAAAAACAAAAAATTATGTACTAATAATTCTTTAATAAATAAATAAATAAATACATACATACATACATACATATATACAAACGCATGTACATACATACATGGAAATTTCTGTATATTTAAATGCAATTCAGAAGGAAACTCACTTGACACAATGTCATATTGCTCAAATTGCTGTGTGTCAAGGAAAAGGCATGGAAGTACAATAAAACCTGGACAACAGGGAAAGAATACTTTTTCATGTGGTGACAAACACCTGAATGAGTTGTCGTTGGTGTTTTACAGCTTTGCACATGAAATCTAATGAAGCACATTTAACATCAAGGCACGAAACCAGTACAGATCAATGCACTTGACACGTGACTCACCAGATTTTTTAAACAGTTTACGCAGTACATAGTCATCCTCCTGCACAGAGCTTTGCTCGCCATTTACATCTGCAGGATGTGCTTCCTCTGCTTCACACTGCCCCACCAGGTAAGACACTCTTTCTCCCTCAAATACTCCACCCCTTGCTTTGCTGCGCAAGTGTTTTCTACTGTGATGACGATGTTTCCTCCTGTGTCGATGGGAGCTAACTGCTTCCTTATTATGGCATTTCTTGCTCAGTTCTGATTTTTTTGTAACCAAACTGCTTCCACTTTGTAACAGATATTTCACATCTCTCTGTTGGATACTGCGCTCACCAGACTTCTCACAATTTACATCTGAGTTCTGTCCAAAACATTCAACTTCTCCAACTGTTCCTGACTCACTCACAGTGTTCCTCTCACAAGAATCACAGCCTTCAACTGACACGTTCTCTCCCTCAAGCTCAATTATGTTCTTGTCTACCACATTACCAGCTGGATCTATGGAATGTGCCTGGCAGCGTAGTTCATTGCTTTCACCAACCATGTCCTGCCTTTTCTTAGTAGATGGTCCTGGAACAAAAAACACCATTACCCATTTGTAAGACATTAGCACAAAAGATTTTTGGGGTAACAGAAGCTGGAAGGGAGCATATTTAGGTCACTTTCCTATTCCATGATGTTGTGTCTCAGTTTCCACCCTCAAGGTCTGACTACCTCCAATCAGGGCTCAAGATGCATTTTAAATCTATTAAACACTTGAAACAATAAACTCACTCACTGCCATCACACACATATTTTTATACAGGGCATTTCATAATGTACTCCAGGATTACAAAAATTTATTATAGGAAAACCGTAGGACACGTTTCCAAAACCTGTACAGATAGAAGGAACAACTCAAAAATTTTCATCATAGTTCACATTTCTGCTGCTAGGCGATGCAAGTGTATGTAGTGAGAAAATGGCTGTTCCGGGGGAGAAGTCGTTTTATTTGTTGGAATATCACATGAGTAAGTCTGTGGTTACTGTGCAACATGCATTTCGTGCAAAGTATTCGTCCCACCATTGCCATGTGACCTCACTGACCTAAAGGTACGGATCATTGCAGCAGTGAAGAATATCAATGCACCCATGTCGACGCATGTGGGGCAAGAACTTGAATATCATTATCGATGTGTGCCATGTCACCTGTGGTGCACACGTCGAACATATCTAGTTGTCAAAAAAAAAACTTTTTCACTTTACCTGTGGCTGTGAACAATTCAATTAAGGTAGTTCCTTTGGTTTTATTATTATAAATGTTTGTAATCATGGAGAACATTATGAAACACCCTGTATAAGTCATCAGGATGCATAATCTTGCCTGCAGTGAGTAAGCAGTTGCTATAGGGAAATGATGAGGGTACTGGGGGGGGGAGAACAGTCATGAGCATGAGTCTGTGGGAGGAGTGGGCATGGAATGTGACACGCAAACAGGGATGGAAGTGGAAGAATGGCAGCTGAAGTGGTGAATATACAAATGGGATAACTGATTAATGAATGTGATGGTAGAAGTTGTGGGAGGGGTTTAGGGGTACCGACCAAGCCACTTGGCCCTGACATAGCCTAATGCAGGCACCCTGTGAGATGCCAAAGAGCTACCCCACAGCTCTTAAATCACGAACAGCTTCCAGGCAATGTTAAATCTTTGGGCATTTAAATACGGTTAGCATACCGTCCACTGTTCCCTTCAGAGACACCGAAAGCCGTGATGGATGCGGGATATGGAGGCAGTAGCATGAGTGGTGTTATGGCAGTCATTGCAATGGTGTTGTACAGGCTGCACTGCCTTTCCAGTGGTAATCATTACTGTATAATTACACTAATGCCAGTAATGAAAATGTAGTGATGACATTATTATAGCACAGAAAAAAATCTATTTCTTGTACTTTTAATAGCAAGAAAACAAGGGACTAGTGGTCTAACTAAGGCAACACTTGCCTGTTATGTCTTGCTCTGTTTACCACATTTACCTGCATATAAGATGATGCCACCTTCATAATCTTCAATTTTATGGGAAATAACTGTAGAGAGTATGTTTAATTTTGACATTCAGAGGACCGTGCATCATGATATATTCATATAATAGAAGCCGAGACGATGCACTGTTTCTCAACTTTAATTTGATATACAACTCTACATGTTTCAGACAGACTTATTGTCCATCATCAGGAGTCTGGACACTGTATCCATAGCAATTGGTATTTGTCATACTAGTCATGTTGACTGCTAGCAGACAGTCAACAGAAATAGTATGACAAATATCAATTGCTGTGAATACAGTGTCCAGACTCCTGATGACGGACTGTTGTGTAGTTGACACACATTGATTTTTTTGTTGTGGTTTTCTTTTTAGTATTCTTACATGTACTGTATGTTAGTCATAAGGTAAATTTACTGGTGCTTAGTTCTGGCCTCTCTTAAGACCAGGCATGGGAGGAATATAATTTCCTTCCATTTCTTTTGTTTATAACTGGACTCGTTAAGTGTATCGCACAAGCAGTGTGTGAGCAACACATGTAACAATAGTTGCTTTGTTCTGTGAGAGCAGTCTGCCGCGTAGCTCGATCTGTGTCTGAGCAGCAGAATACAAAGTTGGTCAGTCAGTGAGTGCGAATGGTAATGAAGAGTCCACTGGCGAGAATTGTCACTTATACGTTTTAGTTGTAAATGCTATTATTCTATACTCTTGCACAATAAAACTCCAATATATTCTGCTTGGGGATTATTGAGAGTGTGTGCTGCCTGCCTGACTCCCCGTCTTAACCAGAGTTACGAGCTCCGTCCTCCCTGGGAACAACATCTAAGATACGTTCGTCATCGAGCCTGCAACGGATACAACAGGACAGTAAGTCTCTCCGAAACACGTAGAGTTGTATAGCAAGATAAAGTTGAGAAAGAGTGCATCTTGTTGGCTTCTATTATACGAATGTTTAATTTCGTGTGAACTAATATTAGGTGACCACCCCAATTTTTCAGATGATGATGAATCAATAAAAAATTCTTATCTTATATTCCAGCAAATATGGTATATCAGTCACAGCCTGCACCAAAATATTATACCATTAGTGAAAGGGAGAAATCAAATGCCTTTTGCATAGAGCTGAAAGTTAAAAAGCTTGAAACAAAAAAAAAAAAAGGGACCAGAATTCACCTTGTGTGTTGAGTGTAGCAATCTGCTTGCTAAGTAGCTGTGCCAGACGTTTCATCCGCTCCAACTTTGATGCTGAAAACTTTATATTCTTCAGGTCTTGATGTCTGGTCTTCCGATGGACTTTCTTTTCTTTTTCAAAGCACTTTGACTTCTCAGGTTTCAGTTTCACCTGCGATATAAGCAATACTGTATGGTACCTGGTTGACTAAGACTCATATTTGCATCACCAAATTGAAAAAAGGACACATGTCCACACATTTGTGACACATATACATATGTACACATGATCCTGATAAATTCTTATAACAAAACCAGCTAGATGCAATAATTTCTTAAATTTATTTTTGGAATAAAACTCTACATGTTTCGGACAGTTCCTCCGTCCATCACCAGGAGTTTTTTACTGTACACACAGCAATGGTATATGCCATACAGGTTTTGCTGTGTGTACAGTGAAAAACTCCTGACGATGGACAGAGGAAATGTCTGAAACATGTAGAGTTTTCTTCCAAAAATAAATTTGAGAAATTAGTGCATCTAGTTGGTTTTATTATAAGAATGCACCAGTCACTTAGAAAATATTAATATGCATGTCTTCTGTTCACAGCCATTCACTTTTCATACTTTCATATTTTACTGAGCCACAGCTACTTTATATTGTTGACACGTGCTGTTTCACATAACATCAATAACTTATACTCTAATTTTTATTACACTGTGTTTATTATGTCTTGCGTCAGTTATCAGTACCATTTCTCCAGCAGTCAATGTTAACCAACTGCTGGTACGTAGATCTGCCTGCAGACATTGAAAAACATGTTAAAACAATTTTACCCACATACAACATGTATCATTTCAAACATATGATTTAATTATTCAGCTTCATAACTTTAGCTACTACTCTAGTACGTCACAGTGTTATGACCTTGGAAAATTATATGTAGTCAAAAACAACTGTGTCACATGAGGTGTATTTAATGACTATATAATGGACAACTACATGTTTCGGCCTGTACTGGCCATCTTCAGGTTGTCTTAGGGGAACTTAAGATCTTACTATAAGCATGAATGTGCACGTGGTGTAGAGATCTCTACATACAGGCCTTATTAGCAAAAACAAAAACAGGAATCTAATAAAAACAACACAAAACAAAAAAGATACAGAAAAATAAAGCTATTGTGGGGGTGTGCTCAGCAGGTATGAAGTTCTGTAGTGCGGAGGCCTGTTCTTCGTCCTTCTCCTCAATTATGCTGTGATGTGGGGGGCTCGAGTGGCCTTGGGTGCAGGATTCCCTTGCTTATGGGGACAGAGATGTGTGTGTGAGCAGGGTGGTAGATTATTCTAGTCTAGTTGTGTGTTGGAGGATTCCTCTGTATTGGGAAACATAAATATAAATAGGTGGGAACTTACCTATGCTCCGGGTGTTAGTGTGTTCCCATTCTTTCCGGTTTTATCCCCTGGTGGGTGTGAGTCCGTGTGGGTGGCACTGCTCACTGTCGTGTTGCCAGTACAGGTCGAAACATGTAGCTGTCCATTATATAGTCATTAAATACACCTCATGTGACACAGTTCTGTTTGACTACATACCATTTTCCAAGTTTCACGCACACAACGGGGATGACACACTTCCTAGATGTTATGACCTTGCATTAAGGGAATGTGACTGCTTTATAAGTCACACGAAAACTTCAACAGTGTTGCGGCAAATTAAGTTATGAGACCAAACACGGTCACAAACAAATGAAAATGAAATTTTTCATCCCAGTGTGTAAACATTTGCTGCAGATATGAGTCACCTGAAATACATATTTTCATTTACCTCTGAGCCAGTGCCTGCGAAGATGGCAGCAGTTTCTGTGGTTCGCTCACTCTCAGTGAGTGTAAACAACTCCAGGAGGTCATTAGACTTGAAGAAACGACGCTGTCGAGGGTCTCTGAGCACTTTATTGCAGAGAAACTGTTTGAAGATCTGACGATGATATATCTGAAACAAAGAACATCAAATAAACAAAAAAAGGAATGGCAGAAGGCTACAAAAATACAACTGACACCTACTAGCTACACAACAAAATCCACTTGCCCATAATGTCACATAATGCTTTATGTAAGTGTTTTATAAGAGATGTATGAACACTCGGTCTTATACGTGAACACAGCAATACATTCCTCACTTTGCTTTCTCTGTCTCACACCCTGTAACAAACCAGTAATGGATAAACATATGCTTTCTGACATGTGCACACCTTCTCTTCTATGGTGCCAGCAGTCACCAGTCTGTATATAGTCACATGGTTTTGTTGACCAATACGCCACGCCCTCTCTCGAGCCTGTGTGTCTGTAGCCGGATTCCAGTCTGGATCATAGATCACCACCCTGTCTGCGCCTGTTAGGTTGACACCAAGACCACCCACACGTGTTGTAAGGAGGAAAACAAAGTAAGATGGATCCTGTGAGACACAGAAAGTGACACCATAAACCTCTAGGGTAGAAGAAAGCAGTCAATCTGCTATCTGATACCGTACCTGTGTTATCCGCTGACTTACACAATACTGGACATGTTTTATTCCATTAATTTCAATTCAGTTTTATCTTTTCATGTTTTCTCTCTGTGTTAAGCATTTCTGCCAATGAGATGTTCACCAAAATATGGCAAAAAAGGATAACAGTGTTCAAAGAGCATAACACTTCTGGCACATTCACATCCTTTGTTCTATTACTTCCAAAAAAGAACTATTGTAAAGTCATTCCCACACATACACACCATGAAAGAAAATGGGAGGATGAAAGTATAACACCACTCATTCTCACTGTTGGCACTAGACATGTTAGCGGTCAGTTTCGTGCCCTGGCCACTTAACCCAACAGAATGTGCCCCTGGTATGCACTGAACAGGAGGCTGGGAGGGCCCCACAGCTCACCCCGATGCTCTTGAGTAGAGATTAATCACTTGTCCTTGCCAAGAATAGAACAAAAACTCCTCTGACGTCCAATTCGTAGCCCAGTCCGTAAACCGAGATATCGCAGCAACTCAACAACGCCACATACTATATGCCAAAAATCCACTATCTGAGAAGAGTAGTGGTGAAGGCTGTGGCGACAACTGTAGTGGTAATGAATATGGCAGAAACATAACAGACCAAATAGGGGCATAAAAAGAGAATCCACAGCTCAGGGGTGTACCAGTGGTTCAAAGGTACCTGCTCGCTCTCTCATCCTCACAGATGATGGAGTGAGCAGATTCCTCACGAACAGCAGTGCACGTCTACCACAATACATGGCATCACACAGCTCAAGACATCTAATAATACTGCAGATCTTACATATTACTGATGCTCTTGTCTGCGATGTCACTACTGACTGGTCAAATACTGACATTTCTACTACTTTAGAATTATCTGAAGGCAACTGTCACATTACTGTTAATTCAAAATGACAATGGCAGGGTAGGAATTATGGGCTTTAAGTGTGGCAGTTAACTGTTTGAAATACTGATTGATGAAAAAAATGCATTTTACTTGCAAAAATCACCAAAATATACAATTTCACCAAAAACATGACATGACAGTGAAGAGATTGCAAAACATTCAAGTGCAACGTTCCAAGTGCACAGTATATGGGTGCTGAAATGGCCATGTTTAGGGAAAGAATATGAAAGGATGGAATCACTTGGGTGATGAAAACACAGATGACAATAACATAAAAGTAGGCCCTATACTTAATTTGAACAAACCTCATTATATTTGGTGATAAGGGGCTGACGTGAAGAGATGCCTGTACCGCCATCCAGCTTCAGGTATTTATATCCCTGCTTCTGCACAAATGCCTCCAAAATACACAGCATCTGTAACAGAAATGGTACACGCAGGAGAATTATTTAATTAGCATACCAACTGATGCACATATATAAACGTTTCACATTAAAACACTAAAACTGCTCCAACATGTTACGATCCTAAGATCATCCTCAGGGAGCTATACTTTCCCTGCTAAATTCACAATTAAAAATAGTCACTGATTAACTTCGTTGTACTAAGAGGGTGCTGTGGCAGCATTTCGTATTATGTGAGGGTATGTTGCTGAGAGTGCCCTACTGCGGGTGTGCGCACACCCACAGTAGGGCATTATTTTTAATTGTGACTATTTTTAATTGTGACTTTAGCAAGGAAAGTATAGCTCCCTGAGGATGATCTTAGGATTGTAACATGTCGGAGCAATTTTAGTGTTTTAATGTGAAGCTTTTATATATGCGCATCAGTTGGTATACTAATTAAATAGCTCCACGATATGCACGGTGCAACAATAATGATATGCAGGAGAATATTCATATGTGAAAGCAGATGTTCATATAAATTATACATAAAAATTCAGTTTGTGCCCCACAGAGAGCATGATCCATGTCCATTATAAAGATACAGCAGTTAAAACTACATATTGAAATAACCGGCATTTATAGTCAGAATCATATGTACACTTAAGTATGTAATGTGGCAAAATGGAAGGTTTTCTGAAATGTTACAGCAGGTGGAACAGGAACTTACCACTGGGATTTAAATGGTTAATTAAATCAAAAGGGAAAATGATGTCTGATACAGCTATGCATTCTTACAATCACCCCTGATGCACAAAAGATTAGAAATGGTCAAGGTGCACAGATCGCCGCAGTGCCCGCCCTAATGTACTGCTGCTGTTCCCACCACCACCACCAACACTACAATTATGCAATGCAATAAGTGTGTCAGAACTATATCCTCCAATCCCACACCTACATATATGTACCTATTAGGAACAGCATTACAGCACATAGACAACTGTACAGTTGTTCGAAATATTAACCTTTTGATGCCTAATGTCAACTATAGTGGTCGTACTGCACTGCTAACCTCTAAAGTTGAATTTTATATATTTATTCAAAAAATAAAGGTACTGAATATCTTAAACATGGTATATACTCTCCGTTTTTTCCTCTTCAAAATGCAGCTTGTTTCATAATTCTAATGTATTTGGTTCCTGTATTATTCACGTTTTATATACAGGGTGTGCTAAAATTAAAAAAATAATTCCGGCACCAAAAGGTTCGTGGAAGCCACACTGCATGACAGCCTCACTGAGTATAATGTGCTAAATAGCAATGAAAATTGAAGCTGCCTCTGCACTAACCTCCTCTGCCTAATGAACAAAACAGCATGAAACCTCTTCCAATCACACTGTCCTCATTGCACAATACAAGCCATCAATGGCACACATTAGCCTCTGGCAACTCAAACCTGTCCTTTCACTAACACACTTCTACCAGACCCACTCCCTTACACTAGCTGAAGATTTGGAGCATTTCCATCACCAATTTCCTCGACCATTAGCAAAATCTGATATTAGCCAGCTGCTGTCAATGAACAATTTCCCCCACCTCAAAACCTCAGAGGGAGCAATTTCTCTTTTCAAACGTATTATACCCACCAATCTAATAGCAACTAAACGATACACTGCATGTAGAAAGCAAGGACAAGTAGGCTTTGGTGTATCTACTGCATGTTCACTGCATGTGCTACTGTCCTGACACACTGTGCAGCTACAACACAGGGTGCTTCAGGGAAAAAAGGGCAATATATTGGGAGGTGATAACATCAGTCATTGTGACAAAGAAAAAAAAAAAGCTCGCATGAACATGTCTAATTCTGAAGGGTTATTGAGACAAAGCTGTTTCAATCTCCAGATCTCAACCCATTAGATTTTTGAACGTGGGGTTGGTTGAAGAGCGAAGTTTACAAAAGAAAGATGGATGCATAAGACAAATCATTCACTCATGTTTTGGATGCTGCTGGACACATAAAGAAATGTGAAGATCAACTCAGAAGAACAACAAGTCATCTTTGCACACGAGCTGCAAAGTGCAGTGATGTTGGGAGTATTTTCGAATACTATTTGTGAACTGTAATAAATGTCATTTAAACATCAAATTAAAATTAAAATTCAAATACAATTAACAGTAAGTAATTTCTCCTACCTTATTACCATGCACAGTGCCTTTGTATTTGTACATTCAAACAGCTCTAACTTGGTAACCATTAGACTAGACTCAAACAGCTCTAACTTCGTAACCATTAGACTAGACTCAAACAGCTCTAACTTCGTAACCATTAGACTAGAATCAAATAGCTCTAACTTGGTAACCATGAGAGTGGATTCAAACAGCTCTAAATTGGTAACCATTAGACTAGACTCAAACAGCTCTAACTTCGTAACCATTAGACTAGAATCAAATAGCTCTAACTTCGTAACCATTAGACTAGACTCAAACAGCTCTAACTTCGTAACCATTAGACTAGAATCAAATAGCTCTAACTTCGTAACCATTAGACTAGACTCAAACAGCTCTAACTTGGTAACCATTAGACTAGAATCAAATAGCTCTAACTTCGTAACCATTAGACTAGACTCAAACAGCTCTAACTTCGTAACCATTAGACTAGATCAAATAGCTCTAACTTCGTAACCATTAGACTAGACTCAAACAGCTCTAACTTCGTAACCATTAGACTAGATTCAAACAGCTCTAACTTGGTAACCATTAGAGTGGATTCAAACAGCTCTAAATTGGTAACCATTAGACTAGATTCAAACAGCTCTAACTTGTAACCATTAGACTAGATTCAAACAGCTCTAATGTGGTAACCATTAGACACATGTTCATATGAACTTTTTTCTCACAATGACCAATACAATCACCTCCTATAATACTGACCTTTCCTCCTGTACCAACCTGTACATGAAGCTTTCTCACACTGTGCAAGTTCTCTCAAAAGTTATAATTTTAATTGGTGATTAGTACACAATAAGTTTGCAGACAACATGGACAGAAACAAAGCATACAGTACAAAAGTACCTACCTGCCGACTCTGTGTGAAAAGCAGCACACGGTGACCCTGTTTCTGCCAAATGCCTAACAGTGACTGAATCACCAACATCTTACCAGCACGGCACCAGTATCCATACCGGCTCTCCACTGGCAGGAGCTCCTCTCTTTCCTGCAACACACAGTAAAATCCTACATTATATCTATTCAAGTACAATGTAGTTATGTCCCAGCATAAAATGTAACCATCCCTCCTCCTTACAGTAATTACCAGAGTTTGTAAAATTATGGCAAAAATCTTTTCAGTCAAACAATAAATTCATTTCTACTTCCTTTACCACCTACTTGTTCTACATGCAGCCCTGAAAAGGGACTATCCTGTTGTCAATGTCATCACTGCTGCCACCACCATCATTTCTACAACCATGTGTTTTAACTAATATCATGTTCCAAGAAGATAAACAGATTGATCGTAACGTGTAGCTTCACACAATAGTACAATTAGCTTAAAATATTATGTTACTATAATTGACTGTAATAATGAACTGTGCAGGATCATGCAGGTCCATTCAAGTTAAAAGTTTGTATTATATTCCGTAAGTGCATTTGTTTGAGGGCAATTTATTTTGAAGATATCAAAATTATTTTGTGTGAATTCTAAAAATGAATGCAGTCCAGCACCAGACTAAAATGTGGCTTGAGATGAGTAGCTGCATTTAACCTTTTGATGCCTAATGTCAACTATAGTGGTCGTACCGCACTGCTAACCTCTAAAGTTGCATTTTATATATTTATTCAACAAATATAGGTATCGAATATTTTAAACATGGTATATACTCTCCATTTTTTTTCTCTTCAAAGTGCAGTTTGTTTCATAATTGTAACATATTTGGGTCCTGTATTATTCACATTTTATATACAGGGCGTGCTAAAATTAAAAAAATAATTCCGGCGGCAAAAGGTTAACAGAGGCTCCCCAATTAAGGCTAATTATTGGGATACATAACGAACCATCAGGCCCAATTTATTTTCCTCTTTTTATTTTAAATTTGAGAGATGCAGTCTAACATCATACCTGAAAGTGAGAGAGAGTACGCCAGAGAAAATATAAGCGTTAATGACAAGTCTTACCCCACGAAGCAATTTTGGTCCACCTGAATACAGGTCTGGATGATTGCATATTTTGCGAAGAGCAATTAGTCCTACAAAAACTTGGAATCGACCTTGAAGAATTCGATCAACTTCATCCGAGTCCAAGTAGCTTTTGTACAGGCTTCGCTGTTCTTCTGTTAGCCGACAGAACAACACCTGGGAAAATGGAATAAATCCAGCATGACCAAACAAAACCTGAAAATTGACAATCAAACATTCCACTTGGGCCAGTTTTAAAATATCTCTGGCCCTCAGCTCTGAAAGACATGTCTCAAGATTCTCAGTTAATTCACTGATACTGTACACACCGAAGAGGTTATATGGCACTGAAGAGGAAGTGGAGAACAAAATTAAAATGAATAACAGATAGGACAGAGGTGGAAGGACATTTCAAAGTACCACTGTGATATATGACTGCAACAAATGAAACAAAATGAATAAATAAATAAACAAATACATTCACTTTATTTTTTACCAACTTATGCACTTGTATATCAGTTAACATTAATGCTAATACATTAAAATATTAAAAGATAAAGAACAGCAGGTCAACGACATCAACCCCCTCTACAACATAATAAACGAAACAAGAATCATACCATGACCTACAGACACAGACACAGGAAACCAACACAAGGAATACATGTAATATGATATCCAGCCCCATCACATATGAAAATAAGGTAAGAAGACACACTAAATGATCCAATAAGCCTAATTATTTGTATATAATGGACATAACATATGACGAACCTTGGGTAGTTCACAAAACCTTATGACGATAACCTATTGGTTATGATTTTACTTACAGACATGCTGCCAGCATACCTCAACGGTAATATCAGATAACAAGTAACTTTAATAGGCACAGGAGACTCCCTGAAGAAGGTTTTATAAAGTAAACCGAAACATGTCGGAGTTTTTTAAATAATTTCATAGTTTATCTTTTAATATTTTAATGTATCAGCATTAATATAAACTGATATACAAGTGCATAAGTTGGTAAAAAATAAAGTGAACTGAATCAATATGCACGGTGCAACAGTGAAAAAGTAAGAAACAAATACATATATGGGTAAATACTGAAGGTGCTCAAGTATCCACACCACTCAAACATGTGTAAGTCGGGGACTCAGAGTACAGAAATTGTACTGTCGGCACACAAACAATTACCCCTCACCTGCCATGTTATATCCCCCCAACCTTCTGCACTTGCTTCCTATTCATGTGGGTCTGCACAAACAGGACGGCCTTGGATTTAGCATGTCTTGTGATGAGTCACTATCGGATCTGGACTAAGTTATAAAATGAAACTGTGGACAATTCAGTGTCCAAATACAGGGTGTTTCACGACTTTAGGGCATAACTGCAGGAGGTGATTTCCTAGGTCTTTGTGATAAAAAAAGTTCATATAAGCATGTGTCCGATTTTGGACGGTTACGGAGTTATGACCGTTTTTTAATTCCCGTACACGTCCTCGTGTGAACCGCGTCTATCAGCTGGCGGGTCGCTATTTTTAGCCAGCTACAGACAAGGCGT
>Ga0131853_10015806_pt1 | contig 13795 bp, 12 predicted proteins | sample TergutLab28metaG_FD_92764 | JGI IMG/M metagenome (GOLD analysis project Ga0131853, IMG submission 92764) | Labiotermes labralis P1 segment gut microbial communities from Petit-Saut dam, French Guiana - Lab288 P1 (version 2) (version 2) | ecosystem: Host-associated > Arthropoda: Insects >... | reverse complement strand
AGCCGAGAGCACAATCCGCGACGTTGACATGGCCGCCGAGATGATGCAGTTCACCCAGAACAACATCCTCACACAGGCCGCACAGGCAATGCTCGCACAAGCCAACCAGCTCCCGCAGGGCGTCCTCCAGCTTCTCCGGTAGTTTAAACGAAGCTTTTTAACAGTCGTGGGCTGAGGGCGGGCGAGCCCGCCCTCAGCTTTTACGCACAAAGAATGTGCGTCGACATAACAAGGAGGAGTGTACATGACAGTACAAAACAACATTCCGGCATTAAACAGTCACAGAAATTTGCAGATCAACAACAGCGGCCTTGCCCGCAACCTTGAGCGTTTGAGCTCCGGCTTTCGCATCAACCGCGCGGCTGACGACGCGGCCGGCCTTGCGATCTCCGAGCGTATGCGCGGCCAGATCCGCGGGCTTACAATGGCTGAGCAGAACACAAGCCAGGGCATCAACCTGATTCAAACCGCTGAAGGCGGCCTGCAAGAGACTCAAAACATCCTGCAAAGAGTGCGCGAGCTGGCAGTTATGTCTTCGAACGCAACGTTCGGCGAAAGCGACCGCCAACAGATTCACCACGAAGTAGTAGCGCTGATCGACGAGGTTGACAGAATTTCATCGAGCACCCACTACAACGGCATCAACCTGCTTGACGGCACTTTTGGCAGTGTGAACTACAGCCAATTTTCAGCCGCCAACAATGATACCGTGCTGGGTATTGATACCAGCGGGGATTTTGGCTGGCACAATCTGCGGGTTATGAACACTTTCATATCCCATGAGGACGCCTACGCGCAAGGGTTGGCCGCAGGTTTCCATACCTGGATGGGGCAGACCGATGCGCTGTACAACATGATGGACCAGAACGCCCGCATTATCGTGACGCGGATGCAGGACAGGAACGGCGAGGACAGCGGCGACATATCCGCTTCATTGCAGGTTGGCGACACGACATTTGTCGGCAGGTTCTTTCAGGCCAGCGCTGGCGATTTTATTGAGTTGCGCTTTCACGACAATGACGGCCTCATGGCCGCTGTAGTCACGCTGGCGGCCCCCGGGTCCAACTTGAATGACGTTATGGATTCCGTTGAAGAGGGTGTAATCAGCGGCATTAACTTTAACCCCGCCAACAATACAACTTTTGTAGGCGGCGGCGGTCGAGTGGGAGGGATTGTTCTCGAAGACGCGTTCGGCCAGGCACGTGTGGTTGAGCGCGGGGGCCGTGACAATGCTCTGGTTTTTCAAATCGGCGCAAACGGCGGGCTGGACCAACGGGCTTCGCTGCAAGCAAACAGCATGTCGGCCGCGGCGCTGGGCATGACCGACATTAACGGCCGCGCCTGGGTTCTGCGCGACATTGCCAACTCTACGCGTGTGAACACCATTAACCCCAACTTTACCGGAGACCCCGATTGGCAACAAGCTTATTCTGTGCGCGACCGCGTAACCGAGAGCCTTCCCGGGGTGTCTATCCTCACCCGCGCCGGTTCCAATGCCGCTATTCAGATACTCGATGCCGCTTTGGATCAGGTATCCAGCCAGCGCGCGCGGTTCGGCGCCATGCAGAACCGTCTTGAGTCCACCATGAACTCCCTCGGCGTGGCCAGAGAAAACCTGACTGCCGCCGAGAGCACAATCCGCGACGTTGACATGGCCGCCGAGATGATGCAGTTCACTCAGAACAACATCCTCACACAGGCCGCACAGACAATGCTCGCACAAGCCAACCAACTTCCGCAGGGCGTATTGCAGCTGCTCCGTTAGCAGCGGCTGCAAACAAAGCCCCATTCGCACCATCCGCGTAATAACAGCGGCGGCCAAGAGGCCGCCGCTGTTATTTTGTGGGCTGAGATTGACATTTACCGGAAAATTGGTGTATAATAAAACAGCAAAGGTAGCCGCCTGACGGTTACCGAGCCAATGTCTTAGAAAAGACGACCGCTCAGCTTAGCAGGCGTGGGGCGGTCACTTTTTTGTATCAAAAAGTGCTATAACCATCGACATGAACGACAAAACAAGCATTGCACATTCATATGTAGTCATAAGCCATCCCCCCTTTCGGGGCTCGGCCACCGCCATTTAGCTACCCTTGCATGTCGAATTATAACACATTTGGCGAATTATGGCAATAAGGACGTGAGGCCCGTGAGTGCACACCACCAGTATCTGCTCAAGCAGTGGATTCTCGAAGACGCAAAACGCCAGATCGGCGAGATTGATGCGGAAATCGCCCAGGCTGAAGTCGGGATGCAGGCCCTTATCCGCGCCCAAAAAAAGCTTGAGCTGATCGAGATTTTGTTAAATCGGATGCGTGAGCTGTCCCAAAAATCGGCCGCCCAGCCGTCCAAACAGTATAGCGACGAGTTCGAGGCCTGTAAATCCTTGGTTGAAGACCTCGCGGCAGAGGCGACCATTGGTGAGGTCAATACGCTCTGGGGCAGGGAAGAAGACATTCGGAAAGCACTTGAGGAAATGATCGGCCGGCCGCTCGACTGAATTTGGCCGGGTGCGATAAAGCGCGCGGCCTGTTCAAAACACACTGTCTTTCGAAAGACCGGTGAGAAGACGCATTGGAATGGGAAAACCTTACTCCGTTTCCCCGGGATGCGGCTGTTCGAGCCCGGTAGAACGGTACCAGCCGGCCGGTGGCTTGTATAAAGTTTATTGGCATTTCAACGCTTGTTTGAAGAGCGGCTTGACTGATGAAACGGGAAATTGGGCGCTTGGCCACGTCCGCGGAATGGAAGTGACTTTTGAAGGGAACGGCTGGGGAGGCTGTGAAATTGTGGCAGGATAGGTGGCATAAACCCTTGACAGCATGGGTAAAATTGTGATATCATGTACGTTGCCGCATGTTACGGGTATGTTAAAGTATGTCCAAAATGATTTGGCGTCACCCCAAACAGCGAGTCTAGACAAGCGGAGGCTAATATATGTACGCAATTTTTGAGTCCGGTGGCAAGCAGTATAAAGTGCAGGAAGGCGATATGGTTTTCCTCGAAAAGCTGGAAGCCGGCGAAGACGAGACCATCACCATCGATAAAGTTTTGATTCTTGGCAAAGACGGCGGAGCAGTCATCGGCAGCCCCACAGTGGCGGGCGCGACCATTACTGCAAAAGTTCTCAAGCAGGGCAAAGGCAAAAAACTGACCGTCTTTACCTACAAGCCCAAGAAAAACCAAAAGCGCAAGCTGGGCCACAGACAGCCTTACACCAAAGTATTGATCGAAAAAATCGCCGGCTAAGATGATCGAAGCGATCTTTCATCGGGGCCGTGCAGGCATACACAGCGTTTCGGTTTCAGGTCATGCGGGACTTGCCCCGGCGGGGGAGGACATCCTCTGCGCGGGCGTGAGTACAGCGATTCAGATGACCGCAAACGGCATCACCGAAATTGTCGAAGAAAACGCGGCGGTAGAGGTTCTGGAAGACAAAGTGACCATCACCCTGCCCGCCCGCCCGAACAGTGCATCCCCGCTCATGCTCGAAGCACTTTATCTTCAGCTCAAGCTGATGAGGGACGATTATCCACAACATATAACCGTTAGGGAGGTTGTAAATACATGATTCGTTTAGGACTGCAATTTTTCGCCCACAAAAAGGGAATGGGCTCAACCAAGAATGGCCGGGATTCTGAATCCAAGCGTCTGGGCGTAAAACGCGCGGACGGCCAGGTCGTACCCGCCGGCAATATCCTTGTCCGCCAACGGGGTACAAAAATTCACCCCGGTGAGAATGTGGGCAAGGGCAGAGACGACACCCTTTTCGCCATGATCGACGGCCAGGTTCGCTTTGAGCGCTTGGGCCGCGACCGCAAAAAGGTCAGCGTCTATCCGGTTCAGTAAAACACAACGCCCTCGGCAACGCCGGGGGCGACATTTTATAGTCGACGGATTTTGTGGGAGGCTGACAGACGCCATGTCGTTGGAATTAAAGCTGGCAAACGGGACTCCCGGTGCGTTAAGCGAGATTAAAACGCTGTTTGGCGAGTACACCGGCTACCTGTGTCAAACCGACCCCGGCTTTGCGCGGTTTTTGTGTATGCAAAATTATGATGACGAGCTTGAAAATTTGGATGCAAAATACGCGCTGCCCGGCGGCAGGCTTTACATCGCCTATCTTGGCAACCAGGCAGCCGGCTGCATCGCACTGCGCAAGATGAGCGAGACGCAATGTGAGATGAAGCGGCTGTATGTTCGCCCGGAATTCAGGGGCGCAGGGGTTGCCAAAGCGTTGGCTGAGCAAATTATCGCCGACGCGAAAGCCCTCAGCTACCGCTCGATCTGGCTGGATACCCTGCCGGTGTTAGGGGAAGCGATAAAACTGTACGAAAAATTGGGTTTCGCGCGGTGTGAATCCTACAACAACAGCCCGATCGCAGGTGCGGTCTTTATGAAGCGGGAAATCTGATAATTAGCAATTGACAATAAATGTGTCGCTAAGCCCGTACCGGGCTGCCGTTGGCTCTGCGACTTATTTTAAATAACGTCCGCATAGCGGACACGACAATTGTCAATTGTACATTGTCAATTGTTAATTGATAGGAGTGTTAGCATATGGGCATTATGGCAAAATTTTTCGGCACTTACTCTGAGCGCGAACTCAAGCGGATTCGCCCGATCGCTGAAAAAGTCGAGGCGCTTGCGTCCAAATATAAAGGGATGAGCGACGAGCAGCTGCGCGGGGTGACGGTCGAGCTGAAAGACCGGCTTGCGCGCGGTCAGACCACCGACGACATTTTGCCCGACGCGTTCGCCGCTTGCCGGGAGGCCGGTGAGCGGGTACTGGGTATGCGCCATTTTCCGGTACAGATTATCGGCGGGATTGTCCTGCACCAGGGCCGGATTGCCGAGATGAAGACGGGGGAGGGCAAGACGCTGGTGGCCACACTGCCCGCTTACTTGAACGGCCTGACCGGCAAAGGCGTGCACATCGTCACCGTCAATGATTATCTCGCAAAGCGCGACTCCGAGTGGATGGGCAAAATCTACCGCTTCTTGGGTTTGAGCGTAGGCTTGGTCGTCCATGGCCTGAACGGCGAAGAGCGCCGGGCCGCCTACGCCTGTGACATCACTTATGGCACAAACAACGAGCTGGGCTTTGATTACCTGCGGGACAACATGGTCATCTATAAATCTGAAAAGGTGCAAAGACCGTTCCACTATGCCATTGTCGACGAAGTTGACTCGATATTGGTGGACGAAGCGCGCACCCCGCTGATCATTTCCGGTCAGGGGGATAAATCCACCGACCTGTACGAGAAGGCCGACCGGTTCGCCGCCACCCTAAAGTACACCCACGTCCGGGAGGATGAGATCAACAACCGGGAAGACGTGGACGAACAGACCGAGGGCGACGTGGTTGTGGACGAAAAGGCAAAGACCACCACCCTGACCAAGGACGGTGTGCGCAAAGCCGAGCGCCACTTTGACCTTGAAAACCTGGCGGACGCCGAGAACATGACGCTTTCCCACCACATCAACCAGGCCATCAAAGCCCGGGGCATCATGCGCCGGGATGTCGACTATGTGGTCAACGAGGGCCAGGTGGTCATTGTCGATGAGTTCACCGGCCGTTTGATGATGGGCAGGCGGTACAGCGACGGGTTGCATCAGGCCATCGAGGCCAAAGAGCGGGTAAAAGTCGAAAAAGAGAGCAAGACGCTGGCCACCGTAACCTTCCAGAACTATTTTAGAATGTACGGCAAGCTCTCGGGGATGACCGGTACAGCCCTGACCGAAGAAGCCGAGTTCCAGGAAATTTATAAGCTGGACGTCATCGAAATCCCCACCAACAAGCCGATTCAAAGACAGGACCGGGCGGATGTCGTTTACAAAAACGAAAAGGCAAAGTATATGGCGGTGATCGAAGAGATTGTCGCCGCCAATGAGAAAGGCCAGCCGGTGTTGGTCGGCACCATCTCGATCGAGCGCTCAGAGCTGCTCAGTAAGCTGCTCAAGGCCAAAAAAGTCCCGCATGAAGTGCTAAACGCCAAACACCACGACAAAGAGGCCGAAATTGTCGCACAGGCCGGCAAGTACGGCGCGGTCACCATCGCCACCAATATGGCCGGCCGGGGTACCGACATCGTGCTGGGCGGCAACGCCGAGTATCTGGCTAAAGCCAAAATGCGGGGAGAAGGCATTTCAGAAGAGCTGATCATTGAGGCCACCGGCTACGCCGAGACCAAAGATGAAGAGATTTTGGCCGCCCGCAAGACCTTTGCCGACCATCTGGCAAAGTTTAAAAAAGACATTGATGCCGAAGCCGAGCGTGTGCGCGGGGCCGGCGGCCTTTTGATCATCGGCACTGAACGGCATGAATCCCGCCGGATTGACAACCAGCTTCGCGGGCGCTCCGGCCGTCAGGGTGACCCCGGCGCCACCCGATTTTTCCTCTCACTCGAAGATGATCTCATGCGGTTGTTCGGCGGGGATCGAATTCAGGGCATCATGAACTCGCTCAAGATGGAAGAAGATATCCCGATTGAAAACAAAATTCTGACCGGCACAATCGAGAACGCACAGCGCAAGGTTGAGTCGCGCAACTTTGGTATCCGCAAAAGTGTGCTTCAATTCGACGATGTCATGAACCGCCAGCGGGAACTCATCTACACCCAGCGGGCAAAAGTTCTCGATGAAGAAGATATGTCCGGCTTTATTCAAAAGATGATTGCGGAAGTGATCGACAGCGCGGTCGAGCGGTATGTCGGGGAAGACGAAATCCGCGACAACTGGAACCTTGACGCCCTGCGCGAACACTTCAAAGGCTGGCTGACCGACGAGAATGACTTTAAATACACCGACGTCGAAGAGCTGGCTGTCCTTGAAAAAGGATACATCGCCGCACAGCTCAAGGGCCGGGCCAGAGCGCGCTACACCCAAAAAGAGGCCGAATTTACCCCAGACTTTATGCGCGAGGTCGAGCGGGTTATCCTGCTGCGCAACGTCGACTCAAAGTGGATGGATCACATTGACGCGATGAGTGACCTCAAGCAGGGAATCTACCTGCGCTCGCTTGCCCAGAGGGATCCGGTGGTCGAGTTTAGGCTGGAAGGTTTTGAGATGTTTGACGAAATGATTACCTCCATTCGCGAAGATACGGTCAAGATGCTCTATCTGGTTCACCCCCGCAAAGAGGGCGAAGAGCCTCAGCGGGTGCGGGTGGCCAACCCGATTATGGCCAGTCACGGCGGGGATGGCACGCTCAAAAAGCAGCCGGTTCGAAAGACCGCGGCCCAAAAGGTCGGTGTGAACGACCCCTGCCCCTGCGGGAGCGGCAAGAAGTATAAGAAGTGTTGTGGGTAAGCAGTGGCTGAGAAACAAGAAACGCCTGCGTGATAGGGGGTAACACGGTGTCATTGCAGCAATTAAAAGACGATGCGCGTTACACATATGCCGATTATTGCAAATGGGATGATCATTTCAGGTGTGAGTTGATACGCGGGGTGATATATGTAGACGGCCAGCCCTTTGACGGCCAACCTCCAATCGCTGCCATGATGGCTCCGGCCCCTTTGTGGGGACACCAAAAGATCAGCGGTGAGCTTTACAGACAGCTTGCCAACTTCTTAAAAGGCAAACCCTGCAAGATTTTTCATCCACCATTTGATGTGCGGTTAAACGTTGACAGCGAAGATGACACCACGGTACAGCCTGACCTTGTTGTAATATGCGACCAGTCAAAACTAAGCGGTACAGGGTGCAAAGGTGTGCCGGATATGGTTATTGAAGTGCTTTCGCCATCTACCGCACGCCAGGACAGGGTGGTTAAATTTAACCTTTACGGGCAAGCTGGTGTGCGAGAATACTGGATTGTTGATCCGGACAGCAAAACGGTGCAGATCTGCATACTGGAAGATGGCCGATATTTCGCCACAGCATTCAGCGACACCGGCACCGCGCCGGTGCGTGTTTTACCCGGCTGTGAGATCGATTTGCATGAAGTTTTCGCGGAATAACAAAGTGACAGACACCAAACACCCCCCTGACGGTCAACCGACCGCCGGGGGTGTTTCTTTTCCCTCAAATTTCTGGTAGAATAATTATACTATTAAGGAGGGGAGATGATTACATCCGCCAGCAGGAACAGCCCATCATCACCCTTACCGGCAGGGTGGAGGCCATCGTTTATCAGAGCGAGCAGACCGGCTATACTGTCCTTGAATTGGATTCGGGCACTCATCTGGTCACAGTGGTCGGCGAGCTGCCCGGGGTGGCTGTCGGCGAAGAAGTCGCGCTGACCGGCCGGTATCAAAACCACCCCACATACGGCGAGCAGTTCAGGGCACAGCTCTGTGAACGGCATATGCCGGCGAGCGCCGCGGCGATTCTAAAGTATCTTTCCTCCGGGGTGATTAAAGGGATTGGCCCGGCCATGGCCAGGCGGATGGTCACCCGGTTTGGGGATGAAACCCTCACCATCATCGAAAAAGAACACGGGCGGCTGGCAGAAGTGTACGGCATCTCGGCCAAAAAAGCAGCGGATATCTACGCGCAGTACAAACAGATCTTTGGAATCCGCACAGCCATGCTTTATCTGGCCGGATTTGGGATCGACACAAGCGCCAGTATTCGCGTCTGGAAGATGTGGGGAAACTTTACGCAGGAACGGCTGGAGGCCGACCCCTACGCGCTGGCCGGAGAAGAGATCGGCCTGACTTTCGAGCAGGCGGACGGGGTCGCCGCCAAATTGGGGCTGATGCCGGACGACCCCCGCCGGTTGAAAGCCGGGCTTTGCCATGTGCTTAGCCATAATCTAAAGATGGGGCACACCTGCCTGCCCGAAGACCGGCTATTGCCAACCGCCGCCACCTTGCTGGATACGGACAGCGGGGACGTTTCACTCGCCGGCGCGCTTGAAGAAACCGAGCGGGAGGGAGGTTTGATCGCCGACACATTTAGCGGGCGACGTTACTTTTACCTGCCCAAACTCTACACGGCCGAAACATTCATCGCCGGGCGAATATCCCTCATGATCGAGAACACGCCGCCCACTCCGGCCGATCACACAAAAGAGATCGACGCACTTGAGAAATCCCTGGCCATCCGGTACGACGACAAACAGAAGAAAGCGGTGGATATGGCGCTGAGCTGTCAGATATTTATCCTGACCGGCGGGCCGGGCACCGGAAAGACGACCACCCTGAACGCGATCTTAACATTGCTTGAAGGGCAGGGGGAAAAAGTCGCGCTGGCTGCGCCTACCGGCCGGGCGGCCAAGCGGATGAGCGAAGTTACCGGCCGGGAGGCCAGCACCATTCACCGCCTGCTCGAAGTGGATTTTCGTGATCCCGAAACCGGCAAACACAATTTTAAGCGGGACGAAAAAAACACCCTGCCCGCCGGTGTGGTCATCCTGGACGAAGCGAGTATGGTGGATACGCTTTTACTCTACAGCTTAATCAAGGCAATGCGGCTGAGCTGCCGGCTGATTTTGCTTGGCGACCCCGACCAGCTGCCATCCGTTGGGGCGGGCAATGTCCTGCGGGATTTAATTGAGAGTGACCTTGTGCCCACCGTACACCTCAGTCAAATCTTCCGTCAGGCACAGGGCAGCCTGATTGTCCGCAACGCCCACGCCATTGTAAAAGGGGAAATGCCCGACCTGAGCGACCGCGAAAGTGACTTCTTTTTTCTCGCTAAGCGGGATTACGCGGACAGTGCGCAGACAGTTGTGGAGTTGTGCGCCAGGCGGCTGCCGGAGGCCTACGGCTTTTCACCCATCTGGGATATTCAAGTCATCGCGCCCAGCCGGGTGGGCGGAATCGGCACAACCGAACTCAACCGCCTGCTTCAGGAAAAACTCAACCCCAAAGACCCGCTCAAAGCCCAATACCTCTTCGGGAATATCACCTACCGGGAGGGGGACAAGGTCATGCAGGTCAAGAACAACTACGACCTGACCTGGAAGCGGGATGACGGCGAGCAGGGTACAGGCGTCTTTAACGGGGACATCGGCGTGATCGAAATGATCGACAAACCCAGTCAGACTTTGCTCATTCGATTTGACGACCGGGTGGCCGAATACTCGACCGACAAAGCCGACGAGATCGAACACGCTTACGCCGTAACCGTTCACAAAAGCCAGGGCAGCGAGTTTGAGGCGGTTATCATCCCGCTGATGAACTACCACCAAAAGCTCTACTACCGCAACATCCTCTATACCGGGGTAACGCGGGCCAAAAAGCTGCTCATTCTGTTGGGCAAAAAAGAAACGGTCGGGCAGATGACCGCCAACGACCGAAAAGTGTTGAGATACACAAACCTGAAAAGTATGATGCGCGAAAAACGGGAACTGTAAATCGGTTGACAACCGCGGCAAAGTGTCATATAATAAAGATAGCAAAGGTAGCCGCCTGACGGTTGCCGAGCAGTTGCGAAGTGCGACCGCCTAGCTTCCTAGGGCACGGGCGGTCACTTTTTTATGTCAAAAAGTGCTATGACTACGAGAATGAATGTCATGACAAGCATGGCCACTTCGTATGTAATCATATGCCTCACCCCCTTTCGGGGCTCGGCCAACCGCCAATCAACTACCTTTGCACGGCCATAATATCATATTGGGCGAATGTTGGCAAGCCAATCCGCGGCAGCCGACAACTTAATATAAGACAGCGAAAAACGTTGACATTGCCACAGGCTGTCAACGTTTGTTATTTACGAACCTACAAACCCGTTATAAAGTTTATCCAGATATTCAAAGCTCATAGCTGTGCCGTAAGCGACACAGCGCTCGGGGTCTTCGGCGATCCGCGCGGGGATTTTTGTCCGCTGGGCTACTGCCCGATCGAAGCCGTTGATCAGCACCCCGCCGCCGGTCAAGATTACCCCGTTTGTCCGGATATCGGCGGCCAGCTCGGGCGGCGTGCGCTCAAGCACGCTGACAATTGCCGTGAGGATTTGCGCCATTGGCTCTTTGAGTACCTGCCAGGTTTCACTGCGCCGCAGCATGACTTTCTTTGGCAGACCGGAGATGAGGTCCCGCCCCTTCGCTCCGGTCACAGCTTCGCTGCTGCCCTCGTAGACCGAGCCGATCTCCATCTTGATTCGCTCGGCGGTCGGCTCACCGATCAAAAGGTTATATTTGGCGCGCAGATATTTAATCAGCGCTTCGTCAAATGCGTGGCCGGCTACTTTGACCGATGTTTTGCAGACAATGCCGCTCAGCGAAAGAACCGCGATGTCGGTTGTTCCGCCGCCCACATCCACGATCATATTGCCGTTTGCCCGGCTTACATCCACCCCCGCGCCGATGGCGGCGGCTACCGGCTCTTCGATCAAATAAACTTTGCGGGCGCCGGCCGCAATGGTCGCGTCAATTACCGCCTGGCTCTCGACATTGGTGATGGATGACGGCACACAAAGGCAAACCCGCGGCTTTAGCAAAAAACTGTCGGTTGATCTTTTCAGCATGTGTTTGATCAACACTTCAGTCATGGCAAAATCGCTGATCACGCCGTCCCGCAAGGGGTGGACAACCTCGATGTGGCCGGGTGTTTTTCCGATCATTTCGTATACATCCTGCCCCGCGCCCATCACTTTTCCGGTTCGTTTGTCGATCGCAACCAACGAAGGCTCCCGAATGATCGAGGTCCTGCTCGTATCTGAAGCGTATATACTGCAAGTACCCAGATCAATGCCGATATCCAAAGAGCCCACGACCCGCAATCACCACCTTGTAGCAGCTTGAAAACAGAAATTTAGAATGAGCACACGCTACATTTCCCAGCTACTATTATATGCCAACACAGGGGATATTTCAAGGGTGATCGCGGTCATAATAGAAAGTTCCTGCCGATCGGTTTCTACCTGCCCAGTATCCGGGTCATCCCGCGGATAATTCGCTCGCTTGTACCGGGGAACTCTTCGCGGATGGCGGCCGCGACTTCAGTGGCGGAAACCGCCGAGAAATTCCGCGCGGGGGAAGTGTCGATAAAAACCCGCACACCTTCGGCAACCCGGCCGACTGCGATGTGGCCGTAAGCGTGATCACCCACCGCGACATGTGAGCCAATCGCCAGCGCACCGGTTGAATAGACGCCGATTGCCAGCGCGCCCAGCGGAAATACTCCAATCGCGATCGCGCCGACCGCGAATACCCCGGCCGCAATCGAACCAACCGCCAACAGCGGCCCAAAAGCCAGTGCGCCCAGGCTGATCAGTCCGGCGCTCAACAGCCCCGCCGACACCACCCCAACCGACAGAAGTCCCACCGAGACCACTCCCTTGGCAATTGTACCCACCGCGATAATGCCTTTTGCCCGGGTTCTCCACCCGATATTTACATGTACGAGCGGCAGGCCAAAGAGTGTTCGCTTGCTCTTATATTCATATGTGGATTGCGGCCAAAATGGGCGGCTGTTATATTGCGCTCGCTCGCCGCGGGTCATTTCGCCGTCTCTGACCAGGTCATCTAAACTCACATTAAAGATATTACAAAGTGAGAGCAGTTTATCCATTTCCGGATATGCCTGGCCGCTCTCCCACTTAGAGACTGCTTGGCGGGAGACGTCCAGCCGCTCGGCTAACATCTCTTGTGAGAGGCCATGTTCCCGGCGGAGTTGTTGTAGTTTTTCGCTGAATTTCATATGGACCACCTTTTAAGATTATTGTGTCATGACAGGGATTATTTTACCGCGAAAATGGTTGGGATACCATCAGCTTGTGATTGCGTTTTGTCAACTTTCGGTTGCAACTTGGGGTTGCGGCGGGGGTGGCAACCTTAAAGTGCGTCTGATTTGTTGGTTGTATTGTTTGTTGGTGGTTGGTTTTGCCTTTCGGGGTTTTTAATCGGAATCTTCGGTGTCCTTGCCTTTCGGACATTAAGGACTTTTATCGGAATCTTCGATGTCCTTGCCTTTCGGACATTAAGGGCTTTAATCGGAATCTCCGATGGAAATAAAATGGGGCGCTTCGCCCCCAAGCCCCCGAGTTACTTTTTTCCACGACCAAAAAAGTAACCAAAAAGGCCGCTTAAGGGGGGCAGGGGGCCCGCCCCCAGCTGGCCCCCCTTAAGAATCCCCCGCACCCCCCGATAAGATTCGCTACGCAAAGTCTTACCCGGTAGGTCGCGCACGGTACTTCGTACCGGTCGCGTATCGTCGCAAGTCTACAGAGTCCGGGCTGCCCGCTCTCGCGGGATTGCCCTTTGGTGGTGGTATTGGCGGCTTTTGCCTGTTGGGTGTTCCGCTGATTGACAAGCGGCAACGCCGCTTGTCCCATCTGTAAGGCAATCGCCAGATTGCCAGCAGGGGGATTCTTAAGGGGGATAAGGCACAGGGTGCCGCCCCCCTTAAGCGGCGTTTTGGTTACTTTGGGGCCGAGGCCAAAGTAACCCCGGGGTTTGGGGCGGGTAGCGCCCATTCCAGTTCCATCGGAGATACCGATAAAAAGTCCTTAAAGCCCGAAAGGCAAGGACATCGAAGATACATCGAAGTCCTTAAGCCCGAAAGGCAAGGACATCGCAAACACATCCACCAAGCCCTCAAAGCCCAGAAAGGCAAGCAAAAATCAACATCAACAAAATCATCCAAAAACTTGCGACAAATATTGACAATCCACGCACAAGGCGCTATACTAAAAACAAAGGCTCCGAAAGCAAGGAGCCGCATGGCCGCTGAGGGTGCAACGAACACCAACAGCGGGCAAAGGTGGGCCACGTTAATCTCCACACCCTTGCACTTCCACGCGACCAAATCATTATACACCAAAAGTATAATGATCGCAAGTCGGCGCATGGAAGTTTAAGCCGTATTTTGGCGCGCATTGGGGTGTAACCACCTCTATGCGCGTT
>Ga0131853_10015805_pt1 | contig 13795 bp, 4 predicted proteins | sample TergutLab28metaG_FD_92764 | JGI IMG/M metagenome (GOLD analysis project Ga0131853, IMG submission 92764) | Labiotermes labralis P1 segment gut microbial communities from Petit-Saut dam, French Guiana - Lab288 P1 (version 2) (version 2) | ecosystem: Host-associated > Arthropoda: Insects >... | reverse complement strand
TGTTATTTTTTTTTCTCTTTCCTTTTCTTTTACTTCTCACCCCTTTACTTCCCTCTTTTCTCTTTTTATTCCCTCCCCGTTTTTTTTTTTTTTTTTTTTTTTTTTTCACGATTCTTTCTTTATCCATTCTTGCAATATGCCCAATCCATTTTATTCTCTGTGCATTTATACATCCAACTTCATCTGCATGTTGGATTAGCAAATCTGGTTACTCATTAGTTCTTATTCTCCAACTCCCACATTGATCGGGCTTACTACTTTCGTTTCAAACCTTAGTGTATTATACCTCTTGTTGTACTAATTTTGTCTCTGTCATGCTCTTTCACAAAGCCACAAAATTAAACAGTCTCAAGCAGCTGCTTTGTCATTTTAATGTAATTGGTGACTTCAATATTAAATCAGATATTTATGAATGTCTTGCTATTTTCCCTTGTGGGAAGTATCGTGTGATTAATCTGTCTTAAGTATTGAAGGCACATGGAATGAGAAATAAGAGATTGTCATTTTTATAAGAAATTGAACCTTGTAGCTGAAAATGTGATTCAGGTCAACTGCTATAAGATCTTTGATGTTATTTTTCTTATGAGATATATATGGACACAAAATGCAGTTTCTTCAGTAACTTGAATTTAATTGGTGATAAATATGAATAACAAATGTAAAAATGTAAAAACAATATTGTATTGTATACTGGACAAAGAATATTGTCTTACATAATTTGCTGGCTTAGACCTTGCAGATTAAGATTCAGTATCTGACTTTAAGACATGCTTTGGAAACCTGCTTCACAATCGTGCAGTCCTTTACAAACACATAAATTTACTTTTTGTGGGGATATTGCTGTTCATAATGCTATGGGTCATAGGAAGTATGTACATAATGTAGCAGGTGCCTCATATTTGAGATGAGTCATCCCACTCAGGTCTTGCTTGAATTGCTATATAGGTCCCATTGTGCTCAGCAGTGCAGTAAACACCAGACAGAACAGATGCTGCTCCCAAGAATAGTCAATGTTCTTTACTAACAGCATGGTTGTAAAATGACATGAGTTCTTTAGGACTAGATGGAAGTGGATGGTGAAATTAACATATTCTAGACACCTAAATCTAGGGTAGTAGCACCCTGTATGATTGGCATCCATGTAGTATGCTCATTACATGTTAATTAAGGAGTAAAGGCCTTCTTGATGGCCATGTAGAGGAAGGCTTTCACCATATATTTTATACTAGTCATCTAATGTTGGATAAGCTGGTCTTCCATCCCCCGTCACTTAACTGTGAATTGAGTAATGAATTATTGTGGTAGTTTTAAATTTATTTAGATGACAGTGCGTGACTCCCAGCACCCCACCTGGAGACATGTGATGTATACTTTATGCTGTAGTGAAATGTTTACAAACTTATTTCATGTTTTCTTTCCTTTCTAACGTCAGCCGCTCAAGGATACCAGTATTTGTGGGTTCGAGTTCCATCGAATCACAGCTCTCTTCTTATGCTTCTTCTGGGTAATGCTTGATGCCTATCTGTGTTGTTGTTCTGTGATTGTCTGTGTTCATGTAAACTAACTGTGTTAAGTTCTAACTTTACTGTGATTCAAACAGATTTTCTTTATCTTTAAAATGGTATGATGTGTTAGGTACTTTGGGTTACTACATTTAATATTTATTTGTGTTACTTCATGCGTTAAAGGAATGCGTACTGTGTGTTTTATTGTATCTTTCTTCCATGACTTGTACATATATGATTTTATTTATTGTTATTAGGAATTGGCTTGAATTTATGCTTAAACTGTTCTGCTGTACAAGAATAACTGCTTAAGTATGTGGTCTTGTATTTTTTTTTTTTTTTTAGATGTTTCCATAGTGTTCAGTGCGTAACAAAAAACCCTTGCCATTTTCTTATTGTAAGACAGTTCAAACACAGTAATTCATTTGTGCATGGCCACCTTTACCAACCTTCTTCTTCTTCTTAGTGCATTTCTACCATTTTATCGAACTAACGTGATGTGGCATATAACTTACATAACTCCGTCAACTCTGAGTGGTGTGTGTGTGTGTGTGAGGGAGTGAGTGGGTGAGTGAGTGAGTGAATGAATGAACAAGCTCCCTTAACCTGCTTTTACTCAGAGCCAAGGAATGTTATTTTATAAAAGTAAATAAGCTAATAGGTTCGGAAAGACACACACACACATATAAAAGTCCTATTGCATAAGGTCAACAAAACCTGAATGATAGCTGGCATTATTTTGCCAACTGTTACAGACAGCATACGTTACCTATATATTTTGGCACATTCGTATAAAAATTCATATGAATTTGAACCTGTGTGGCTTTGCATGTTAAGGTGAACAGGGACATGGAAAATGTGTGTTGGTTGTATAACATGGTAAGTGCTTGAGTAACACTATGTTCCTTTACTTCTGTTCTACGCTTTCTTCTCCTAATGCAGACGTTCAGCAGTTAGGACGACTTCAGCTTCTAACATCCCTGTTCTAGTCAAGGGGTCATATAGGTAATGCTTATGTTCTTTTAACTACATTTGTACAGAATTCTTACCTTCTTCAAGATTTAATTTCAGGAATATGCCACCTTATGACACTGAACTCTGTCACATCACATGATATTTGCAACTTCAAAAATTTGACAGCCTTTAATTACAAATGTTTGAGACTTTAGTTGCTTAGATAGTGGATGATTCGATATGACAGAAACTGTAAGTTGCTTTATGTCATGACATATCTGTGTCATGAACTATCATGTTCCTTCATTATTGTATCTTAGTAAATGGCACACGAGGAAGAGACTTTTCAACATTCAGTACCTGTAGTACCCAAGGCTCTTAAATGTTAACATACAGAACATCAGTTTCACTGGAATTTAGTAACTCAGAGCATTGATAAAGGCATTTAAATATTGCAGTAAGGCACTGCAAGTGCAGTGGAAATGGTAACACACCACTGTTTTCATAATAAGGTGGCAGTATCCTGTTTTATTACACACTGGCCAAGTGGAAATTTTAACTGTAACCATTTCCTTTGCCCCAGATATTGATTGATTTCACAGCAATAGGTAGAATCCTTGTGTTTTGTAAAAACTGTAATATTTAATGTAATGCTACATATTTTCATTTTTAAGAGATATTTGTTAAAGTTTTTTCACTCTCTGAAAGATGAGTGTTATGCACTGGTCACTGGATGTGTACTAACCAAAAGCAAGTTAACCTCTTTCCTCTTTTAGGAACCGTACACCATCTGGCTCAAGCACGCCAATTCCAAGTGGTGCCAAAGTGACAAGGAAGACATCTGGTGCCTCTGACACAGCTACAGGAACATCACGCAAGAGTTCAAAAGCTGCTACACCTACTGAAACGCGTGCACCATTCAGACTTTAGGGATTGTGCGTATTGATACTGGCATAAAAACAAATCTCAAATCAAAATACTTTTATTTCCACAAGTTACAAGGTGTGGCTTATAGCAGCAAGAATTGCACAATAAAAGACGTTCAGAACAGAGATTCTCATGTTTTCATTTATTTAATGGCACATTCATCTCACACATTAAAATTCTCTAGTTGCTTTTTACACCTTGGAACTGAAGAGCTCAACAAATTTGTTATAATTTTTATGAGGGACCACTCTGTTACAGTTTTTAAATATCACTGGAAATTGCCGTGTGATTCTACTGTCCCATGGAATGAAGTTTTGTTAATTGTTAGATATTTTATTTTCTAAGATATTTTTATACATCAACTGTCTTTGATTTAAAATATGAGGTGGGGTGTATTTTTTTTGTTACAACCATATTAACTGTGCTAATAACACACTGTAACTGCAAGATATGTAAACTGTAATGGTAATGGAGCTGAAACCAGTAACAGCATACAGTTTCCATACAGTAATAACAAAAATGTAACAATGTATTTTGCTTCATCACACCTTTTATTTTGAACTTTATACAATTAGAGAAACTTCATACTTAATATATTAATTTATAACTACATAATTTAACTATGAATTAAATTTCTGGAAATATAAAAGTTTGGTTAAATTAACAGCAAGGCGAAATAATGCTGTTCAGGGGTTGTATTTTCCTTCTATTATAAAGTGAGTATGTGCCATCATTGTCTTGTTGGTAAGTTAACCAAACCTAATTTATTTGCAAGCTTTAGGAAATAAATCAAATGTGCTTTAATTATACAGTTAATTATACTCGTTTCACAGTCATAATAGAGCTTATATATGTATGTATTATTTTTAACATTTTCAGCTTATGGCCACAGTCACTGTTTATTCATGTATTTGTGATAATTTTAATTTAGTTATACATTAACACAGTCATTTCAGATTATTTTTCACTCTATACATTTTGCAGTCTTTTGTAAATTCAATCCACTGAGGACAGAAAACAAATTGTGATTCGTCGATTGATCGAGTATGTATTTGTTCGTGGTTATTGTACATATTTGTAGAGCAATGTCCATGTAACTCCGAGAGGAAGAAAGAGTGTCAGTCAAGTTTAGTGTATAATATTTTTGTTATAATTTGTGAATTATCATTCATGAAAAATCTAATATAGAAATATAAGAACAACAGAAATACATGTCAGATCCACACACATTTATTCCTTAGTTTTGTAATGTCTTCAGTCATTGTGCAATTATGTGGAAGTTATGTTCAGAAGTAAAGGGCTGGCCAGTGGTATTGTTATTAAATAGTGAAAAACCTAGCTTTCGTATTTATAATTATATTAATTTGGCCAGTCATCGTAAAAAAATAAGACTGTAACTTATTGTTCCCAATTCCAGTAATTGTGTAAGAAAAATGGGTGAAAGAAGTACATGAATTTTTTTATGCACATACTTCATTTTGTACAAGAATTTGAATCTGTGGTGTGTATTCGATCGATCGTGCATGACTATGCATGCAAAAAGAAAAAAAAGTTCTGTAATATTGTAGTTGATGTAGATATAAATGTTAACAAATTTGCTTATTAAATTCTCACAATTGAATGAGTTATTTTATTGCAAGTATCCTGTCAAAATACTCATCATCTTCCCATATGTCTTGTTGATGGGGAAGATATTGTGAAAAATAAAAGTAATGTGTATTACTGGTGAGGAAAGGCACTAGTCTGAAATCTGATACCACCCATGTGATATTTGAGGTCCTCACAGTGGTGTACCTGAATATTCATGTATCCTGGCTTTGTTAGGCCCTGTTGACATGGTGTAACAACCGCAGAAGACTTGAATCTTCACACAACACCTTTGCCTCCATGATTGATTGATTGATTGATTTATTTATTATGCATTCTGTAAAATCCATACAAAGGTACATAGACCTATAGGAACAGAATTTGTCACTGAAAATGCATGGAACAAAATTATATATATATATATATATACATTCTATGATCAATATAAGTGTACAACACTAAGTTATGCAGTTAAAGATACATAATTATGACTAAAAGTGGTACAGTAAAGTATTAGCTTAAACTAACATTCAGTCCATAGATTACTGCTGATAATAAGTATTAATCAGGAAAAAGTATCAAGGAGATACGAGTAATGTGGGGAAATAAAACTAACCATGTTACCGTACTTACTCTTCCAGAGCTGGAATGGACATTGTTTTACTTAAGGGTCAAAGCATACAGTTTGTAGGAGTCTGCTGTGCTCTAATGTATTAACCACATGGGATTCTACACACTTGTCATCAGATATTATCAACACATCAAATAGGAAAATTGTGGATGTACATACATATAACTTCTTACATCTGCAGTTAATGAAAGCTCTCCCATATATTAACTATATTTGCAGTATAATGACCGTAATAGCCAATAAATCTACCAGCACAAAAAAAGCTATGCAGTTTGTATGCCTCCTTTTTGGATTCTTTACCCTTGAAGATGGGACCGATAGCTTGTCCCGAAACGTCGGTCAGAAATTGCCACTACCGGCTGCATAATAACTCAGAAGAGTGAAGTTCTCTTCGGTTGAGATATGTTTGCTGGTTTTCCATCACATTTTTAAAACAACCTAGCCTCTATTTCGTTTGGGATACTTATTCATGCATTCTTTAGAAAAGTGTTTAGAAAATGTGTTGATCTTCGAATCACAACATGACCACATTACCTACAGCCAACACCACATAGATATCTACGCACCGAATCATAGATGGCTACGTAATACGCGCTACTTAGTACTCCTTTCGGAGATGATCTGTGGTTCGGATTTTGTACGTTAGTTCGTAAGTTTAGCGGCATGCGGCGCGCAGAGCACAACGAAGGAAGGTGAGACCATCCGTGGTGATGTGCACGCGACAAGCTAACATGTGCGGAGTGGAGCGAAGGCAAGTCACGTTGCGACATGACCGCGATGGAGGTTAGTTGTACCAGGCCATGGTTGCAACGAAGCCGATGAACTTTGTGAAATAGCCCATGTTGTCGCATCGGCACCCCGCGGAAAACGTGTAGTGGGCAAGGTCATAGAGTTAGTCAGTCCCCCATGCAGTTGTAAGGTTTGAGAAATGCCTTTACGTGCTGCCACGTGTTCTCGGTAGTTACTTAAATACATAATTAGGTCATTTCTTTCTATTCCCTATCAGCAACTCTGCTCCAAAAATAGATGAACAAAACCATTCCTTTTTAATAATATCTTCCTGGGTTTGATGGGAATTGGTCGCTATGTAGTATGTGATGTCACAGATCTTACTTCTTTGGTGGCTCCAAGGTGAATCACTAGGAATAACTAACCAAAATCAGTTTGGACAAGGTCCAAAGGAATCAATAAAGGAACATAATGAATGGAACAAACGACTAACCTTTAATCTGAATAGTAATGAGATGATATCGGTATTAGGGGAAGGGAAGGAGACACCGGTTGGTGGAAGGGATTAATGTGTGGTGGATATGTGGGATATGCCACCTGCGGCAGATCTGCGTTATTACCGTCGAGAGATGGGAGCGCCACATACGGTACACGCGCAGAATTAACATACAAAATCCAAAAGGAGAACCCTCCGCTAAACCAAAACGTCCCACCGCTGTACGCAGCATGGCGGTTATCTATGGCGTGATGGTTGGGTAGGTGGTGACATATGTCCGACGTGTTACGAAGGGAGTATTGCCGATTGTATGGGTCGAACATTTTTGCCTGACGCTGCGTATGCTGAAGCAACATGATGACTGGTTTAAATACAGTGTTTTTTCTATTGTTATTGCTTATAAGCAGTACATCATCGGTATATAGATCAGTAAGTGAACATTAACATGAATGTTAATACGTAATAAAATAGAAGTGTTACATGAGACTTGAATGTCACGTTTTGTAACTATGTGTCTGGTGTTTACAAATTTTCCGGAACTCTAAGACGTCATAATTCAATCTTGTCACTGCATGTATAATGTAAGGTTATGTTATATTAGCTGTACACGTATATTGCAATTTGGTACATCAAAAACTTGGCAGGTTAATAGCGTTTTATCTTGGGCGACCATAAAAGTAATGATCTTCGAGAATGCTTGTAAACCATTTAGAATTATGCCGGTGTATATTTCACTGTGTTAATGACATTAGTCTTTTTTAACCTTTAATGATTAGCAGCAGTGTAAAAGTACATTTCTGTTCAGTGCACCCCGTTATCCGAAAGATTACTTTGAAAGTTCCTTGCCCGTTTGGCCTAATAACCGTAGTATTCAGATGTTGTGTATGGTATTGGTGGAATGATGACAGGAAAACCGAAGTACTCAGAGATAAAACAACCAGTGTCAATTCGTCCATCACAAATCTCACCTAGATTGGTCCGGTATCGAACCTGCACCTCCACGGTGAGTGGCTGGCGAGAAACGGCGTGAGCCGGTTTAAAGGATGAAGAATAAAAATTGTTGACGGCACACCCCTATTTCTGAAGGAACATCACATTTTTTTTAGGATCCCAGGCTTTGTCCATTTGTCTTTCTAGCAAGAATAGTACATAGATGACTGGTATGGAGCACTGGTGAGTGATCCTGACAAGTGAAAACTGAAGTAGTCAGGGGAAGGCCTGTTTCATTGCCACTTCATTTGCCACATATTTTACATGGACTGGCCTTGGATGGAACCCAGGCTGTTTCAGTGTGAGGCCAGTGACTAACCACCTGAGTCATGGCATGGCCTTTGAAGATTCACATTAAGCCAGAATTGTACATGAGAAATTTACCATCACATTACACATGAATATTGCTATTCTACATGTTGCAATCCAATTAGATCATCACCATAGTGGCATTTACAGGTCAACAAGTGACACTGCCAAGACTTACAGTTGATGATACATGGTCGTAACAGGATCCAATATGTGTAGTATAAATAGTACAAAATGTGTATATATATGTATGTACATACCTCATACAGAGTCACTGTTGTTTGTCTAAGGCCCAAATCACTATACCACTGCCAATTATGGTTGGTCAGTTTCTTACTGACAAAGACCTTGCTTGAAGATAGAGGTTAGGTAGTTTTGATAAAGCTTCATTTTAACCATTTCACATGGAAATTTTATCATGGTTTTTGCAAGCAAGTAAATAATTTACTTAACTGGTACAAAAAGTGGAAGAAACTACAAAACCTTGTTTTTAAAATCACCATATTATAGATATTGTTATCTTTCTTATTATAAGCAGTGATGATTTAAGTAACATTAAGGTATAATAAATGTTTTTTATTTTGACAGTTGCCTGAAAACTTTGCTCATGCAGGACATACAAACAATTGGGCCGTATTAGTAGATACATCGAGATTTTGGTTTAATTATCGCCATGTGGCCAATGTATTGTCAATATATCGTAGTGTGAAGCGACTTGGAATTCCTGATAGGTTAGTAAATCTGGAAGTTCACAACGGAGATTGCATCATTGCACAACAACTGCTTGAATTCTTTAACATGTTTTGTGAGACAGTACTAAATTTATGGTTACATATATGAATATGTGGAGTGATTTGTCATAGACTTGTAAGGTATTTTTACAGATGTGCCCCTTATATAAGATTTTATGTATGTATATGTGTAGCTAAGTCTGCTTGTAACTTATTTCCTGTACAAAAATTTTCCCGTGGGCTAAATTAAATTCCGTGTAAGTGAATCTGTGGACATGTATGATATTCACAGATCTTCAGCATCAGCTAACCTGTAATACATTTTTAGAATTAAAAAACAAAACTTTATACCTATCATGAAGAGGCTGGAGTAATGTTTCCTGATGCAGTGACATGTATCAATATGTTTAATATATTTAATACATAAGAGGGGACATTTAGGCAAGCAACTCATAATGCTAAGTATGTAATGGAAGTCTTGCTTAATTTTGGAAATCTTGCTAAATTTTTGAACATTAGTCTGGTGAATGGCTGTTGTGACTAAAACGTTTATATTTGCATGAGTCTCTTGTGGCCATTGCTGGGTTAGTATGTTAAATAGGTCATGTCTCTTGATCCGTCTTCTTGTGTCATGACAAATAGCTGATGCAGATGAAAAGAATAATTCAGTAAACAAAATGTGATCAATATATAATTTCTATGTGGGTTATGTATCATTTCATGTGTCTTCAGTGTAGATTCTGTATGATTCATCTTGTTTCATCAGCGAGATTGTCTGCTGCTTTCTAGCATTGTGTTCCAACTGTGGGATGAAAATAACTAAATTCCATCGTCATGGTTTGTTCTTGACAAAACCATGTTATTTTTGTGATATAAGAGAGGGGGGGTGTGGTAATATTAGAGAAGGCTGCCTCTGCAGTCTGAAGTGGGGTACAGTAAATGGTGTCACCCAGTCTACCACACTTTGAATGGAGTCATTAGTATAACCTAACTCATAGTTCTAGTTACAGTGTTTCTCATTGTTCAGAATTATTTAAAAAAGAGTGATTGCTGCTAGTATGGATTGGATCTAGGGCGATCCAAGAATTGGTCTCTGTGCAGTTGTTGGAGAATTATTCCTGCCTCTGTTAGAATTTTCTTGAGCTATTCTGTTTCCATATACTGCAAACCCAATGAAGTGATATTAAAGGTGTTTTTTACTTGTAACCATATTTTGATAAAAGAGAAAAAGAACTTGTTGAAAGAGGCAGCATATTTCAGTTATGTAATCTGTCTCAGCATCTTTCATTATCATCACATAGTCTGTCTTATGAGAGGCCCATAACCTCTTCCAAAGTGAATCTTCAGAGAGTGTGATCTAGTGCTTCCTTTTCTAATTTCCAGTAGCTGGTCATGTCATCCTTGTCTTCCCGGTCCTTCCATTGTTCCTTCTTATCTTTCCTTCAGTAACTTGTAGAAGGCAGTTTCTACGCAATAAGTGACCAATGCAGTTAGCCAGCACTCTTTTTGTTGTATGTAAGAAGTTCCTTTCCTCCTTGATTCTTTGCAATACTTCTTCATTTTTCACACAATCAGTCCAACTGATCTCCATCATTCTTCAGAAATACCTTTAATATTGAAACTTAATTTATTATCCAAGAATCTCTTCTACTCCCTGCATCCTTGTGAAACCATAAGGAATAGCCTTTCAGTCTGATTTTTATTACCTGTTTTGAATTTCAACCTTGCAATGATTGAAATTTTCATTTTATCCCTACTCTTTTCTTCTTCAGTCTCTTCAGGTGATTTTAGTCCTTTACTCACCATTCATGGAGCTCTTACCAGCAGCCACTGAATCTTTAGGTAACACATTCCTGTTGCGCTTTAGCCAGTATATATTTATTTAATACACAGACTTTCCACAACACAATTACAAATCTTTAAGATTTATTAGTTTTCAGCCCATTAGCTTGGCTGCCATCAGACCGTTATAATGTCAAAAGCCTTCAAAAAACCTTATATATTTAAATGTGATATAAGTCTATAGAAATCTCATTTCCATTGCAAATACGTCATAAAACACATGTTAAAATATGATGTAAAATTGGATGAAAATAAGAACAGTAGTAAGTTTTTGAAATAGATGGTAGGCAGTTTAAAAATTCTTTGTAAGGCACACTGCAGTCCCCATTACTACAGTATCAGAATAGACAATCTACATGAAGGTAATCCATTGTGTTTCTGGCAGTTGCAACATGTTCAATATGTGGGACAGTCTGTGTCTTTCTTATAACAGCTTATACAGCTTTTGTATGGTTTTCTGCAAGGCTGTTGACATTGTGTAGGTCTGATGATGGCCTGGCTGATGGGCCAAAACTAGTCTACATGATCACCCTTTTACCTTGTTTGACCCGACGTTCTCAGTCTGGTAGGAGAACAACTTCCGGGAGACGGGTGTGGTTCACCAAATCACACATAGTTTCAGTTATTTTCTCTTATTGTTATAATTATTCATTTTATTCTTGATATGAAAAAAAGTGTGCTGTATCCAGTTAAACAACTAAATCATTTTGTAGTAAAATAACTCAGTCTTTTCACTGGACTGCTAGCATCCTTTATCTGCTGCCAACTGTTTCCCTGTTTAAATCTCTTCCCGTACAACCCCTCCTACCTGTCACCAATGGTTCCTGAACATACATTGACAGATTAAACTTATATGGCCATGAACCATCCATAACTGACACAGCAAACCTAAGAAACAGCTATACCAAAAATGTTCAGCTACACTAGTAACCTGAAAGACACATAATTGTGTTGCACAAGACTGTGTATTATATAAATATATATGTAGCAACTGAATGGTTAACACTTCAGCTTCAAGTAAGAGGGTTAGTATCTCAGCCTGGAGGCTTGCCATTCTCTTTGAGTTTTCTGCAGTTTTCCCTTATTCCTCCAGCACTTGCTGAGATTGTATCTTAAAAATAGTTTAGAACTCATTTTAGTGGCCTTCCCAAGTCATCACTCACACAGTCACTCATGCATTCTGCACTATATAACATAGGCACTTGAAAAATCATTGTTAAATAAACCTAAATAATTTATAATCATCTTCCCATCCCTTCCAAATGCTGCCAGTTCTGGAGTTGACCTTGTTTTGTTGAGTACCCTAAGAACTAATCATAAACAGTATTATTGTTAGTACATACTGAAGGTATAAATACAGCTGTCTGATCTCTTTGGACTGTAATACAGCCAGATCATCTTAATGGTAGCAGACGATATGGCCTGCAATCCTAGGAACCCACGCCCTGCAACAGTCTTTAACAATGCCAACCAGCATATCAATGTGTATGGAGATGATGTGGAAGTAGATTACAGGGGGTATGAAGTAAGTACACACACTCTGAGAGAACAGTGTAGTCAACACATACCTGTTTCTTAACCTACTTGCCTTATTTTATGTAGACAAGTAAGTTTATGGTGTAATCATGTCTTTGTGCCTGTTTTCCCTAAAAATCTGTTGAATCAAGTAACGTATTTTCATGGACATTTGTATGTACAGGGAATTTTCTTTCATGCAGAACTGTGCACCATAGAGCAGACAATATTTTGCTGCACAGGGGCAGTGACACCTCCTGCACTGCAGTGCTTGGTCCTGTGTTAAATAAAGCACAATATAGATCATGTCTTTGAAGCCTACTGGTGTAATACCTGTGGGCAAAGCACCTTTCAGGGGGATTATTCCAAGGGCTGTGGCAATTCACACAGCTTTGCAGCAAATCTTGCTTCTCCAACAAGTATATAGTTTTGTATGTTATCATCTGTAGCTATTGTTTGTGATGAATAAAATGTGACTTCATGTTCAGCAGTTCCTGAAATCATAGTGGTTTTTTACCATTATGTATTTTTACCTGAAAGCACGGCACTTAGCTTGTGAATGTCCATGAAATAGTTTGAAGCTGAGCAGGACTGCTCTTACTTGAATAGATGGGGAGCCACTGATTTAAACTGTTAATTTTCTTGTCAGTAATGCCAATGTTGGAAATCAAATTCCTGAAGTTCTAGCAATGCTAGTTCCACTTGATATAAAATCCTGATATTTTGTGTGTTAATTGCGCTTTGAAAAATATGCAGGTGATTACAGTTATTCATAGAATGTAATGGACACAGGGTGAATGAAAAATATGTATTTCACCATACATTTGACTGTTATAATTAATGAAACTTAAAGTTAAGGCATCTGGCATGTAGAATCATGCCCATGAATTTTATCTGGAACACTTTTGTATAGTGTAATCACATAAATAACTTAATATTCACAACATTTCTGCTTGCTATAATCTGTGCACTACTGCAACTGGTTTCAGCCACTGTATGCAGCCATATACAGTGGCCAAACATATTGCAGTAGTATATAGATCAAAACAAAGGGTACTGTTGTGCAGATTCTCTGTGTCATTTACTGTTTTTAAATTATTTCTGAAAAGCACAACAGGTATGTACTAATTGAAATCTGTTCATATTTTGTGTTAAAGATGACATATATGGTAACCATACAAATATGCCCAATAAATTTAATGCAAAGGAAAACTGTACTAGTTGCAGTCATGTGCAGAAATGGGTCACTAACTTGTATAATTATTACCCTCTAATTTTATTGAACTCTATACATAAGTTGAAGAATATCGAAGGATGTGTGTGTCATTAATTGTTAACTGCAGGTGACAGTGGAAAATTTTGTGCGTCTGTTGACTGGCCGCTTACCGCCAGGTACACCTCGCTCAAAACAGTTACGGACAGATGAAGGGAGTAATATACTGGTTTATCTCACGGGTCATGGAGGTGATGGCTTTCTCAAATTTCAAGATTCAGAAGAGGTAACAAGTCAGGAATTGGCAGATGCGGTTGAGCAAATGTGGCAGAAGCGAAGGTAATATGTGCAGGTGTATTATTATTA
>Ga0131853_10015801_pt1 | contig 13797 bp, 5 predicted proteins | sample TergutLab28metaG_FD_92764 | JGI IMG/M metagenome (GOLD analysis project Ga0131853, IMG submission 92764) | Labiotermes labralis P1 segment gut microbial communities from Petit-Saut dam, French Guiana - Lab288 P1 (version 2) (version 2) | ecosystem: Host-associated > Arthropoda: Insects >... | reverse complement strand
TAGTAGTAGTAGTAGTAGTAGTAGCTTTTCCAGAACTTACCCACGTCAACGGCTTGCATATTTAGCGAACTCTTAATACCAAAGTTCCCTCAAGGGTTATAATGTACATGAGTCGGTGAATGGAAGGCTTACATAAACATACCGTACCTGCACACAGAATTAGGGAATTTTTTCCTTTGGCATACAATTACTCTAAAGAGGGGTGAGGGGTAGTGTGTTACAGTGAATATGAAAGGAAGAGAGCAGGAAGATGTGAACACAACTTATCATGTTTCGGATACAGACCGAAAAAGGGCTCTGGTAAACACGAAAAGCAGGAAATTTCGTGACCAGGTAAAAGACTGTCACCTTCCAAAGAAGGACTCTTCTCAACAGAAAGAGTTATTATCATACACAGTATCAGTACTGTCGGAATAGATCCGTCCAAATTGGAGATGTAAGGTTAATATGCGGGAAACTATCTCCGTGACAAATTCAGAACAAAAGCTATATACAACAACATAGAAGGTTTCTGAAAATTAAGTATACTTGGAATCATGCATGATAGGCAGTTAAATTCACTCAAGTTCAGTAAAATACCACGTTATTTTATATTAATTTTGAACGATTATAAAATTGCTGGTGAGAATTTTGATTGCTGGCATCTGTCTTAGGACACAGTGTATTCACGTATCGGAAAACTCACTACCCTCCACTTTCAGGATAAAAGGAGGCAGCACCTTCCTGTTCAACGTTTGTTACCACCAACCATTCTACACAGCGCTGTGACTCGGACACCACAATCCGAAAGGACAGCGTCTTTTCTACAGCTTCTTTCCCGAATTTATTTATTTTCGGGAGTATTCACTAAATGTCGACATAACTTTGCTGTTTGCACTTCACAGTGCCCAAGCGAGAGGCAGAAAAACACATTGTCCCTTACCAAGAGAATGCGGCTGACCTGCACAGCGAGGGTACAGTCCCTTGACACTCGAAATGACTGGCCGGAGAAAACATACGGACCTTGTAAAAGCATGACTGTCTAACACTGTATGTCCTAGATTCTTTTTCCGTTTATAACAAGCCTGAAGTCAAATTTATGCACAGCTGAAATCACACAAAACACTAAAGAAAATGACTCTTTTCTCATACGCACAAAATGCGACTGTGCTTCAGCCCAATAATGAAACAACAACGACTATTAATTGTTTGAAAGGAAACGGAACCCATAAAAGTACGTATCTCCAATTACTTGAGGTTGATACAGGTGCAGACACTAGGTTCGTCTATCCAATAAATATTCGCACTTGCAAATTACATCCCACGGACCTGAAGTACTGAAAACAACTACTTTATAAGGAGGTTATATCTAATTACGCCAAAGGTGCGCCAGTACATCAACGTGGAGGAAACAAACATTTCAGTACAAAACAAGTTTTCAATCCAATCTCACTAACTGTAGAAATCCTCTCTTATCCCAGTACAACCCTACCGCTTGTTGCATGTACAGATAAAAGTAATACGGTCTGATTATGTGTTTCTTGCTTTATTTACAACCTGTTAACTCTATAGGTAGTCTACGGTCACAGATACAGTAATTGTAAAATGTGGACCGGGAAAAGAATAAAGGAAGCCCGTTACCCTTTATACCCGGTCTCTTCAGCATAAAGATGAGATATTACCATGACCAATTCCTTCTAAATCTTTACCTAATCTACAGACATAAATACCTTCTCAATTCCTTCGGTGCTGTGACAAGAAAATATAAGAATTAATGAATCAGATATCTGGAGTCGATTAGTAAAGTATTTGTTATTAGTTACTGGATTGCAGCGCGTTCTTTACAGAGTAAAAAGAATGGCTGTCGTGCCTGTGCGTCCGTACGTCCGTTCCTATGTAACCTAACACGAGCTCCTAAACCATCGGACAGATAATGGTAACCCGACAGGCAGTCTTTAACTAAAACGTGATGCGAATTATGATTTTCAGTCTTACACAAAACAAATCCCAATGTATTTACGGAAATAAAAGCACAAACAGGGAGTAAAATAAGCAGGACTAACAAGGTTCCTTATGAAGAACATCTTCTCGCAGCTTATCTAGTCATTATTTGGCCAATCAGAGAGTTGATACAGCTTTGGACGCACGAATGCAATAACTCCACTGAACTCCACGAAAAGCATTATTCCTGAGAAGGTAAAAGTTCCTCAGCTGGTCAAGAAATGCCCCACACTGCGTGGAATCTGGAGACTCATTGCCGTTTTTGATAGAGCCTACCACCTCAGTCTATCCGGTATCAGATTAATACAATTCACCCCCTCCCATCCTATTTCTTTACGACCCCTTTAATATTATCTTCTCATGCACGTCTACAACTTCCCCCTTGTCTTTTCTGTGTTTCCCCGCCATAATTCTGTATGCATCTCTCCTCTCCACTATTCGTGCCCCATGTCCCTGTCATATGAATCTCCTCCTACATTTCATCACCCGAATAATATTTCGTGAGGAGTACGAAACACGAAGCTCCTAATGAGAAAATAAATGCAGCTCATTTGGTTCTTGAGCGAAATAATACTGGAGGTCTCTTTAGTAATGAAAGAGATATTATGGTAACACGCCTTTAGAAATTAAATTACGATCTAAATTTAGAAAAAAAAAGTTTATAATCTGTGTATCTACTAAAGGTAAATAATGACCTAACTTCAGAGGCGTTGTCAGTTGCTTACAGCTGAGTTCAACTCACGATACATCCAACTGTAACACTCTCACTTTTCCCTGTTTCGGCTGACACGTCAAGGATACAAACCATTCTCCCCCCTCCTCCCCCCCTCTCTCTCTGGCGTACCCAATAGAACTGAATACCGAATTTCGCAATTTCTCAAATGGCTGTTCGCTTACAAGTAACTACGAAATTAACTGCTGTTCTAATCTCTACTGAAGTGCGAGGACTTGACAAGCTACAACTAGACAATATATAACGTCATGCATACGTCATTATTATCATGACCAAAACAAAGGCACCAACTATAAATCACAGGAGATGGCCAAACCAAATCTAATAACCATGTCGAAAAATGCAAAGTTTCCCTTGTTCAGGTCACGCAGACATGTAACGGAATGAGAATGAGATCAGTAGTCAGCTACAAGTCCGGCCACTCTTCCCCCCGGGGGGGGGGGAAAGCCTCCGGTCCTCTTTGTATAAGAGGCTGAATGGACCCCGGAGTAGGTCCCAATGTTTTGGAGAAGAGAAAAATTGTTTGCACTTGTCGGTAACCGAACGCTGCATCGTCCAGTCCGTAGCCAAGGCGCTATACCAACTACGCTATGTAGGCACCGAATTAATTAAGTTATCTGTTACTCCGTATTCATTCAACAGTTCATTCAACGTTTCAAAAAGGAAGCTGTTGATGATAAATCTGTTGTTCATCGCCAATTCGATTACTTTAAATCTTCCTCCAAACCTTAAGAGTCATTCAGCCGGTCAATAAATTTAATAATTTTGTATAATCAGAAGACATATCACCGCTTTTATTAATTTCCTCAATCAACCAATCCGGAGACAGATAAACTCCGTAGGGAGGTCTATCTATTGCCATAATATCCCCCAATCTATGCCTATGTCTCCAAAGGTGACACGTTACCTGCGCGTTTTCACCTCAGAAATTTTGTATGTAATTGTCACCTCCCACTGGTACGCTACATGTTTCATTTGTCTCATCCTCCTTGACAAAGTGATCTTAATAATACAGGGTGAATACGTGTGGCTGTGATAACCAGATGTGCCCCTCAGCTATTCGTTCTTAGCCGCTGTCAATTTACGGCCATGCCCAGTACACGCAAAACGTTGGGCCCACAAGTTTATAACCTGAGTACCTCAATACATTGGTTAGGTTCGGGCAAAATAACCTATCGAATTTCGTGGCCACAGCGCCTTCCTTCCGCAGCCCTGCCTATTCCCTTTTCACTAATTATCGTAACATTCCACGTTATACAGTACGAACTAATGAGAACATCGCTGTATAAATCCCACAGAGATGAGACTCGATACTTACAGGCCCGAAGTCGAAATATAAGAAATGATACTGAAAAAATTCTTTCGTGTCCAGACCCTTCCTGACTAACGCAATTGTTACGTTTTGGTAGGTCTGGCGCAAGTAGAAATTTGTGCAAGTCGGAAATGAGTGGTCACATGATCACATATACATATATGTAAACACAAGCACACGCGCGCGCGCACACACACACACACACACACACACACACACACAAGGGAGTTCAATTATAATCCAAAGTCCAAAAAGCTGGATCCTGATCGGCCGCAGATTCGCTACACCGACGCCTGAGTTATCACCCAGCGGTATTCTTCCGTTACCTTCGTCTCACTGCTTTTTCTTTCCCGCAAGGAAAAATCCGTCCTGCGTTGCAAAAAGTTTACTTGTGTAAAAATTGCGTCACGGAAAATTGTCTGTATTCCATACAGTATACTTAACCCTTTTAAAATATCTGAATTCAGATGTCTGAGAAAAACCATGGAAATATTCAGAAGGATAACCGATTTCCGGACCAAGCTTCCTTTAAACCGGACCAAGAGCGATAATACCGCTAACAAGAGGAACGTACATGCAGTTGCTATCGACACAGTACGACAAAATCCGAATCTCTTCACACTGCGATATGCCCTGTTAACCTGTAACCTCTGCCTTACCCTTCCACCATCGTGAGAAGCAGTTCATTTCCAAGCATAACAAATGCACCCTTAATCTCCGAAATGGGGTCATTTTATGCGGACTCACTGCAGTATTACTCAAAACTGGGGCAACCTTAAGCTTTTACTCCAGCGTCTGGCGGCATTTACCTCCATCCACATACTCACCGTATCTTCCACACCTCCACTACTTCATTCAATCCTGCCATAGCTTCCCGTGATCAACTTTCCGACATTCATCCATATATCAGTTAATTCAGTAAGTATTCTTCTGTAAATTTGTTCATTATCAGATGACAATAGTTTGAATTGAACTAGGTGTTACGAAACCATCGTGACTTTAAGTACTATGCTGACAGGTACGTGCAGGGACTGTGGAAAACAAAGAAACATGAAAAAATTTTCCTCCGAAAATTTCCTATCTACCAACACGAAATCAGAATACGAACCGGCCTAAAATGCTTGAAACGGCAGGAGAAACTCGTTTAATATTATTTTACAAATCATGATTTTTTTTTGCACTTTTTTCTGATTTGAAAAGGGTTCCTCCAGAACCCGTTCTCAGATGCAGAACTAGTGGGACAACTTTATTTCATGCCTCACAAAACGTGCCTCTGATTGGAATTTATACAGCAATGGTTTTTCTTTTCTGTGAATCGACCGTCAGTCACTGGTCCCATGTGCGACGTCCACTTTTACACGTATTTACATAATAAAATTTAAAAACCTAAATTTGTAAATGTTAAATGTTACGTAATGTACACATAAGACAAACGAACGTATTTCTGACTCCTGTGGTATTTTATTTTCAAAACACATTATAGTGACACCACAGATACAAACTCGGTACTGCCATGTCCCATTTGGGTAACAAGCTTATCATTTACGCTGCATGGTTTTATGCAGTTCTTATGCAAAAGAAATTTTTGTCCAAAAAATAATTGTGCCGTAATGTTACTTGTGGGTTAGTGTTCATTTGTACGTATGGAAGTGTGTTACCTGTGTACATACATACCTACAGAGAAAGAGAGAGTGTGTACATACCTACAGAGAAAGAGAGAGAGGGGAGACACATCAACTGAGATTATTACGTACAAAGCAACAAGGTTTACCAGTGTGACGTCACGTGAAAATTAATTATTTAAAAAATAAAACTAAATTTGTTTTCCCAGCAGACAAAGCGAATATTTCAAGAATAAAGGACGAACCAGTTTTCACGTTTTGCCAACATGTATCCCTTAAAATATGTAGCTGTACCTTGTGGAAAATAGGATAATAGGGTAGACTAGCAGTAAAGTAAGGGGTCTAAATGGACTCTACATTAGACACTGCCCAAGAGTGAAAGAAAAGACATCGTCTCCAAGGGTGGATTTCTTGCGTAAAAGGTACTCATAGAAATCCTAGTAGGGTAGTGCAATTAAAGATTCCGCAAATCTAACCTTTGGTAAATTAATACCGTAGGAGAGAATAGATGTTGGTAAATTTTGGTAGAATGAAACAGAAAAGTCAACGTGAGAGATGTAGCCTACGTGGCAGTATGATGGCAAATTGATCTTACAGAAAGAGTATTTAAAATAAACACCGACGAATGCACTCATATATTATTAAATCACCATTTCACTGACATTGTACCTAACTCTGACATGTTTCAACCCTTAAACGGCCATCTTAAGGGGTATAACTGATACATTCTAACAGTGTGTGTCAACAACATAGTGACTCATTTTGTTGACCCACGATGCTAGAATGCATCAATTATACTCCCTGAAGATGGCTCTTTGAGGGTTACGTACAGTGTTAACAAACTGTTTATTTAAAAATACATGAGTGCAGTCGTCGGTGTTTATTTGATATTGCGATATTAGTGCAAGGATATCAACAAGATGGGGTTTATAGAAACAGACTAGTGTCGGAGGAGTATTTTGGCTCAACACGCGGCCGGTATAGGGCTCGCTTGGACACGGTCATCGGCACTCACTTCTAGAAAGAGGAAATTTCTTGCCTCTCTCGTGACGAACAGCTGCTAAATGGCTGCTAAATGGAGGTGAAGCTAGTTAGATATCAAACTGCTACTTTCACTAGAATTCAGAGTGTTTCATCAATTACTGTAATCAAAGTAAAGTACTGCATTTGATTACTGTGTTAAAATAATTCCGCTTTCTTAATTTAAAACAATACGTTTATAAGGTATTTTTGGGTGGAATTATAAATGTGGAATTTAGTTCCATGTAAAGTATTAGTACGGCAGCCTAAAGATAAAGTTGTTCCTGTGCTTAATTACGCGATGCACTATTTACATCTACACGTCCATACATTCTTCGTCACTAAATCCAGATGGGTGCCTAGCCTCACATAGCAGGAAGACGTCCCAGTACCCACTGTATGAGACAGTGAGTAGGCCTCAGATCTTCTGTGGACGCTGTAAACAAAATATAAAATTCCCATACTGCCCGTAATCGGCCCCAGATTCTCCGGTCATCCAGCCCGGTAATTAAATTTTCCTGCAAAATTTTTATATACCGACATCGTAGTCCTCTGTGTTGTAACATGGTTTAAGGAAAATGGACAGCGATTTGTTCCTCCAAAACGCCGGTAACCACCTACCGAGCTACAATACGTTGTCATAACCCAGAAGACCACAATAAGAAACGTTACTACTGCACAAGAACTCGTATCTTATAACATGTGTAATTACATCACAAAGCGCTACTAAACTCCATTCACCGCTTTCAGTGATAATATTTGAAGTTATTGTATGTACAGAAACGTAGACGCGACCTTTTCAGTATTCTTCCAGTTTATCCAGGTTACCTCTTCCAAATAACAAATACAATCGTAAAGGTGCATAAAAGTTGGCACATCAGTATTAACAGCTCCTATTACATATCACCAACGCTGGCCTTCAAACATTCGCTCTAGCTTATAATATTTAGTCATCTAGATATCCATGTCACATGCACGCGGCTACATTCCTGCGTCTCTATTCGACGTTGCGCTCATATTCAGCTAGAAATGACAGCAACCAGGCATTGTTTTCAGATACCGTAACTATAAAAGCCGAATGCTGACATCCGTACTGTCACGTATCATACCAAATGAAAACATATTCAGCGCTTACCAATGGAACTGTGTGCAGATTCATTCTGTTCACACTACGACTACAGCCAAACACGAGTGAAAACATGTACCACCACAGTTTCAAGTAAGTCTACACAAGGATAAAGTAAGTTATTTTCTTTCTTCTCTGTTCTAAGAATCAGAACGGCTCTGACAGTAACGTGTCTGAATAAGGAAACGGAGATTTTCGTTTGAAACCACGTAGGAGAAGCTGATAGTTTCTTCGCCAACGTAGGCCCAGAACGTCATCTTCCAATGCACAGAGGAGATATGGATAGTGTGTTGGAAGATAAAAGAGGTGGAGCTTGAGCCTGAAAAGTTATATTCATAATTCCAAGACTAGGTGGGTAACTCTGTCTACGCCCCCCCCCCCTCTGCAATGATTTGTGCTAATACCGACACGATGCCCTGGCTCAATTACCCAATCGACAGAGGACATACGTTGTAAATATAGTTGCCAATCAACAGGTACACCCGTGCAGATAGCAGTCTACAAAGTAGGCTCATACAGTGTGACTCAGATTCCTTACACTACGACATCGGTCAGAAGTTCTATTAAAAAATTAAAGGTATAAAGTATGTGTGTATTGGATTTCCATGTAATTCAGTTGCATTCCTGTAGGATCACCAGTTTGTTTCAAATTTCTGATTTCGATCTGCTTTTCAAACGAATTTGGAGCTATATTGCTTATCCCACAAACAATAAAAAGACGGAAGGCCAACTGGTTTGGTCACATCTTGCGTAGGAACGGCGTTCTAAAACACATTATCGAAGGAAAGATAGAGGGAACGATAAAAGTGACTAGAGAATTAGGAAGATGACGTAAACAGCTACTGGATACCCTTAAGGAAAAGAGAGGATACCGTAAATTTAAAGACGAAGCACTAGATCGCTCTCTGTGGAGCACTCGCTTTGGAAGAGGCTGTGGAGCTGTCGTAAGACAGACAAGAGGATGAATGAATATCATCCACGTGAGATAAAAGAAATGCGTTAAAAAATATATTTCAAAGTCTGATTAAATGATGTCATCACTTCCGAGTCCTGGCCGTAGACGGAATGGTAAGAAGGTGTAGGTAGGTTTCCACCCTTTTTATAGGCCACGCAAGCCCTTAGGGTGAGTAGATGCATAGCTCTACTCTTTTCTAGGACCTTCAGCACTAGATGGGAGTGGGGGGGGGGTCAGCCCCACGCCCCGACCGCCAGTAGGAAGGCGTAATTTATTTAAATCGTATTGCCATTATACGAGTGTTATACCAATTTATGTGTCAGAAACGCACTCAAATACAGAGCTCTAAACATAATAATACTGTCAGCTCTAAACATAATAATACTGTCAGCTCTAAACATAATAATACTGTCAGCTCTAAACGTTCCAGTCCTTCACAAGTTGAAAAACTCACCTCTAAAAATTGTCATGTGACAACGCATTGGAACACGTGGGTCTGAGAATAAGTCATTTTTAGGTTTCTGAGCCTTGACGGTGTTATTAACAAATCAATTCCAAGGAAGCGTCATGAAACTGAATATGAGAACGTAGGCTAGATTCGTCGGACGTAGGACTGGCTCGAGTGGTGGGGTCCTGTGAACACCACAAGGAACAGCGGTGTACCTTGAAGAGTGGACGTTTCCTGGAGTAGCTGACTGTGTATCGGCGCTTTAAGAATGACTTTTGCTCCACTGAATTAGTACATTTTACCAATACAATTTTATATTATATATTAATGCGAAAGTTTCAAGCTAGGTTTAAACACGATTCTGGCCTGAAGGTTTAAGGGATTATGAGTATTTCATGTATTGCAAATAAAGTCAAAGAGCTCACAGAAAATGTTCATTTACTTTATCTTGTTTACAATGCACGATAAAACGTGGCTGATATAAAAATTATTCGCCACTATACGAGGCGCGTCAAGTCTCTGTCTAAGGTCAAGGGGCACTTTTACCGAAAAACGTTCAGGAAAGCTAAACTGATGTAAGATCATGAACTGCCCCCTACAAATTATTTGCAACCACACCACGTATTTCTGTTACGTACTATCATATACACACAAATGTAAATAATAAGTCGTATCCCTTTATCTAGTCTGCCTTCCCCGAATTAATACTTTCCATTTATTGTTTGGCACGGTCATATATCAAATTTATTTTACCCAATTCCTGATAAAGCCATGGAATTCTCCCAACTCATAAAATACCAATCAACCCCAATACGCCCCTCATGAACACAACAGTGGCCTCTATCGCATACTGGATACATTTGCTTCGCGAAGGTTTTCATAATAAATTTGATTCCTGTCTACAACAAAACACAACTTATGTGTGTTACGAAAATGATTTTAGTGATCGTGAAAGAAAATAAAACATACTGCAGACAGCCTTCAATACTCCGAAAATGTGGGAAATTTAACGTTGACATGAATTTCCCTACGCCTTTCTGGCATGTAATCTGGCAAATGGGCAATTTAACTTTATTTTCCCTCTGCACTTCATTCTACGTCTTTTTGGCGCGTACTTCATTCTTCAACGTCTGACCTTAATTGTCAGTAGCGATTATGACATTTGGCTTACAGAGGAGCTGAATAGGCAGTACCAAGTTTTTCGATTTTAGCCTTCACATAAACTCCAGTATATGGTAAAGAGATAGACTTCTTGTTTGCCGATGAATGTTGTCACCGACTATCCATTGTTACTTGCGGTCTCCCACTTGCCGCGACGACCCAGGTAATGCAAAACCGCTGGTGATTGAATCATCAACATCCAATTATCTGCATTATCAGACACCGCCTTGCCAGCACGTATCTCCAGAGCTGATGGCTATACACATCACGCCCAGAACAATACATTAATCCCCGAGCCATATGGTAGTAATGTGGTGTGCCTAAGTGTCAAGACATATTTGTTCATGTCACAAAACAACACAACTTCGTAAACTTCAGGGTTGTTTGACCGTGCATCTTCCTCATGAAATAAAGTGAAATGCCAACTTGATGCACCTAGGTAATTTTATTGATGTATCTTAGCTCGACATGTTTCGGGTACTTACGCCCATCATCAGGAGCATTAGATGCTCCTCATGATGGGCGTATGTATCCGAAACAGATCGAGCTAAGAACACATCAATAAAATTACCTAGTAGCATCAAGTTGGCATTTCACTTTATTTCACAACTTCGTAAGATCAGCATTTTCACCTTGAAATATTACAAGAAGTTAATTTTTTAAGGCAGATGGGTCTGCAGTATTTGCAAGAAGTGTAAAAAATAAATATAACATGCCGATGTCATGTCTGTCTGTCCTAATGTCACATCCGATAAAATAATTAACGTATTTCATTACATGTTCCCATCCAGGGGCCACACTACAACCTCGTGGGATAATTTTAATTTTGTCCGGTGTTGGTTAAATCTAGCCCACTGCATTAGCAAGTGGAGACACACACATACTACCGCGATTGTGTTCATCAGAACCCTACAGCCTTTGTAGGCTTCAACCCCATCCATGAAATTAAAATACAGCAGAAATTTTCATGGCATCGATATGCATTTTCCACCTTTTATGACCATAATGCAGTACCGCACATCAGAATCAAAGAACGCGCATTAAATTGACGTACAGAAACATTACTTGTGGTTTCCACTGTCTCACTGCTTTTCGTGACCACATTGCCATACCTCCCACGGAAACATCACTGTGCTACAAGCCGGAAGGTCGCGGATTGGATTCCCGATTGGGTAATTGGAATTGTCCACTGATTTAATCCTTTCGGCCGCAGTAAAGCGCTGGAGTCGACTGAGCCTCTAACAGAAGTCAGTTCCAGCAGTATCTCCTGGGGGCCAAAGGCGGTTGGTGCGTAGAGCTGTAACAATTTCACCTTCACGTACCGATTATTTAACACTTCTCCGAGCCTCGAACTCCTACAGCTCTCGGGGCCTGCCCAGGCCTATTACAGAGATAGCTTTACCTTGTTATCGCAACAAAGAAGACTGTATTAAATTAACGTGCACCTGAACTGTTACTTTACGTTATAACAGCACAACCTATTGTGAGTGTGGCAGTCTTTTAATTAGCCCAAAATTAACTCAAATTAATGCAAGTAACAGCAATTCTAACACTTTTTCTGAGTTACTCTTCTTTAAAAACGCTTTCTATTTACACTTATATGCTACTCTCATTAGTTTCACAAATACACAGCGGGACAGACAGTCAGATGCAAACTCTGAATCCTACATAAAATTTTGTACTGAATATGACCCACCCTACGTAACAAATACGGATTCGGGTGGGATGGACGATCATAAAATCCGCCGGGAACAAACAAAATAAAATAAGCATATATTACATTACACATAAATCTAAATGTTAAATATTATTAAAATACGCCTCGCTGTACCTGAGAACACAGTACCTAACAGAAACAATAAATCTCATTCATAACACACAACTTTTATTTCAAATACATTCCCTTATGTTGGGCAAAATATGCGCGGATAAACTGTTCATAAATTTTCCTTGTTACAAATTACCCAAAAATTTTTAAAGAAACATTTATTTGTGTAGAAATGCACTACTTGTGTCTGGAATGAAGTCACAATACAGTTAGATACGTGAAATCACATAGAATGATGTAGTGAAATGTCTCTATCCTTACCCCAAACAGAACATCCCACATTCGTTCTCAATATAGCTCATAATTCCAAACTGATCAGATGTGGTCCCCAAACACGTACCACTTCCAAAGTAACCACGTATCTTTTTTTGTGCGTGCAATATCCTAGCAACAATGAAGCTGATGACTCTAAGCAGTGTATTTCGTGTGTTAATTATTTGATACAAAAATATTGGTTTATACATATACTTATTAAAATCCTCTGTCAACTGTAGGTTATAATATACTGAATCACAGCATGTTCCATAGGCTTGCATAGAAAAGGACAGACCTTCTCTTGTACCATTATGTCATTATGTAGATTGTTTACCTATTTTATGTTGTATAATTATTTACGTACGTTAACAGTTAGAGTTAGTAGTAGTTAAGAATAGTTCTAACCAGAAGACTGTGCAAAACGCACGCTACGTCGTTCTTATGTAACATTATAAGTCGTCAGCAGAAAATTGTAGAGTCGGTAATATTTATGAACTGCAAGGCAAGATGGTGTAAAATACAACCATCACTGGAAGGTAGCCTTGAGTTACATGCATTACAGGAAGTTTAGTATTGGTTGTCTGTATACAGGGATATTATTTTTTCTGAGAGTTCGGGTCACTTTTCACTCAGACCATTTCATATAGCCGCTGACATTCGGGCAATAGCCGCTACTCTTATATGCCGTGAGTCGGGGTCCACGTATTATAGTTCAAAGCACTGCAGTTAATATAAAATTGTTTGCACGCTACATTTAGGGAAGGGGCTGAAAATATTTTCCTTCTGCTGGCAGTGGCGCATCACTTCTAATAAAAATGCAGTTCATTGCATATGGAAATTTTGTAAGTTTAGTGGGCCGACAGAACGCGAGTAGCAAGAGCTGTTAGACAAAATAAAGTCCTATACAGCACAGTATAAATATATATTTGATCTTGAAGCAGAAGTAGTTTATAACGTTTTTACTAACACTAGATACATCTGACGAAGTCCTCTGATCATATTTGTTTTCAAGACAAGAACGAAAAACGTGCGCAGGAACATTTCCTGGACAGATTTTACGTTCAACAAATTCCCACTAAATTTGTGCGGGTTACATACTATTTATCGATTGTAACTTAGGAGAGGTGAACGAAAGACAGGTAGCCTACTGTGTGTACTAATAAACGATAAGGGAAGGCCATCCAGCCGAAATTTGAATTCGGATTTTAAAAGTGCGAACATTATAATATTTTTTTTATGCGTATTGGACCGTGCATCATCTTGATATTTGAATAAAGAGAGACCAATCTTATGCGTATTGGACCGTGCATCATCTTGATATTTGAATAAAGAGAGACCAATCTTATGCGTATTGGAC
>Ga0131853_10015799_pt1 | contig 13798 bp, 10 predicted proteins | sample TergutLab28metaG_FD_92764 | JGI IMG/M metagenome (GOLD analysis project Ga0131853, IMG submission 92764) | Labiotermes labralis P1 segment gut microbial communities from Petit-Saut dam, French Guiana - Lab288 P1 (version 2) (version 2) | ecosystem: Host-associated > Arthropoda: Insects >... | reverse complement strand
TATTGGCATTATAAACTGCCACAGTATGAGATTGATTGTAAATCGGATCTAAAACTTCGATTTTTTGGCCTGTATTTTCCCATTTGTAGTCAAAAATTCTAACACCGAACAACTCTGAATCGGTTTCAGTGCCTGTTTTCATAAATTCCCACATTAGAATACCCTCCTAAAACTCCGGATCTTATAAGATCCTCAATAGTTCGATTAAACATATGTTGCGTACCTCCTCCGCTTTCTCCGAACCAAGGGGCGATTCTTCCGGACTGGACTTGAACCGGTTTCACTACTTCGTAAACATGGTACGGGCGAGAATTTGATCCGGGAGGTAGGGCTCTCTGTGTAAGTGATGTTCCTTCGGGAGATACAAACCTTCCGGCTTCTGAACCATATCTACTTATCCTTGTTCCCGGTTGTAATGTTTTTGTTGTCGGAGTACCATCAAACCCATTATTGCCCGGCCATATTACGGAACCATCAGGATTAGCCCATTTATTGCTCGTACTGTTCGAGTTAGAGGCAATCCGGTCAAGCCAGCTAACCACACGCCCGACACCCCTCGCGGCACCAACACCAAGCCCGAAGCGGACGGAATCCATAACAGGCGTATGGATTATGGGAGGGTCTATCACCCTTCCGAAGGCGTTCCACAACAGCTGCGGATCGACGAAGATGTTTCCGCCGGCGCCGATCCTTGTGCCGTTTACGCCGTCTCTGAACTGCGCATATCCGGAGCGGCCGTTCGCCGACAGCCTGACGCTGATGGTGTTCGTTCCCGGCATACGCTCCATTGTTCCGGATACGTTGGTATACCTTTCGCGAAGGTAACTCAGGCTGTTTTCAAACCATTCCCCCAAGTTCACGATGTTTCCCATCTTCGCTTCCCTAAGCAGGGTCGCGGCCTCTACCAACCTTGCGTAGTTTTGCATACGCTCTTCCCACGGGTCTGTGTCGGGGCATACATCGTCTTGAAGCTCGGCCAAAACTTGGTTTGATGTCTTGTGGTCGACGAAGCTTGGTATGCTCTCGCCCCGGTAGTCGGTTGGTGTTACGCCCTTGAAGTACGAGACGTGCCAGCACTTGCAGCCGTAGTGATACAACCCTCCCGCGACGGCCTCCGACAGCCTGGGATACCTCGCGCGGCGCATGAAGCGTGCGGCGGGGATCTGCCACGAGCTGTAGCCCATTGGCGTTTGGTACATCTGCCCGCACGAGGTTGAAGAGTATGTAATCATCGTACTAACACAGCAAAATTGTAATAAATGCTGACTTTACTGTGTTAGCACGATTCATTGCATTGTGGGTGTACTAATAATTTAGAACCGAAACCTAATTTAGAACGTAGCACATTAGAGCAACAAACTATGTTTTTGAAGCGGTATTGCGTTTATACTTATCAGGTACATGTTTTAGGCCATCAGTATCACCATAAGATACAAATGTCAGCTCTTTTGAGTAGTCGTCATTACTAAAGTGAAAGTGATCGTTTTGAGTATCACTTTGAACTAAAGCCTCAAGATAGCTAATTAGCTGTAAAATTTCATTCTTATCCAGCAAAATAGTCACATTTTGTAGATCTGCGTTTGAAACCTCATCGTATACGAGCATACATACCCTCCTAAAATTAGTTGTGCGGAACATCAATTGGAAATATTTGAGCATGAGATGGATTTACAGGTCTCCACCTACCATTCCTCATTTGTTCAAAATGAACATGAGGGCTATTGTGAGGAGATGGATTATTTATATCAAACCTAACCTTACGAAGTCCGTCTTGTGATAGAAATATAGTATCACCACTACGGTTTCGGATTACTTGCGTTCCATCTCCAAGCCAATTTCTTATTTCCCGTGCAAGCTCATTAACATTTCTTGGGCTTCTTGCAATCATTGCTGGTTGCATCATGCTTTGAGCTTGAGTATCCCTTGACGATCTGACCTGCCGATTAAGACCAACAACACCTCCCGCCGCCGCGGCAAGCCCAAGCCCCGTCATCACCACACCAACCTGATCTGCGGCATTAAGCCTTTCGCCAAAGGCGGAGGCGAACATGCTGTCGATGAAGGAATCGCTGATGCTCTGCGGCGCGGATCCGTTCATCATTGCGGCGTCCACCAGGATGTTGAGAACGGTCAACCAGACCTGGTAGACTTCGTTGGTCTCGGCGAAGTTCGCGCCGAACTTGCTTACGAGGTACTGGTTGGCGCGTTGTTCGAAGGGGTTATTCTCGTTGACCCTTCTTGGCGACATCATACGTGCGACAAGTCCGCGTTCCCTCTGCGGGTTCATCCCGCGAAGCTCCATGACCTCACGCACAAGCAGGATAACGGCATCTTCCTTCGTGTAGGGCTGGATGTCGTAGCCATACGAAAGAGACGGCTCCTTGTCGTGCAGAGCATACCATGTGAAGCTTGGTATACTCTCGCCCTGGTAGTCCGTCGGCGTTACGCCCTCGAAGTAGGATACGTGCCAGCACTTGCAGCCGTAGTGATACAGCCCACCCGCAACGGCCTCCGACAGTTTGGGGTACCTCGCGCGGCGCATGAAACGCGCGGCGGGAATCTGCCACGAGCTGTAGCCCATTGGAGTTTGGTACATCTCCCCATCGGAGTACACATCGTCCACAAAGACGCGCCCCACATACCTTGCGCAGTCATCCGTGCCTGTTCTGCGCAGGACAACAAGCACAAGATTCTCGCCCCAATCGGCGCGGCGGCCAGCGGCGCCCGTCAGATAGGCCTGCTTTTGCAGATACTGCACAATCTGCGCGATTCTGCCGTCTGTGCGGCTGGTGTCGGCGGCCTTGCCCTCGTACTCCGCGATGCGGGTCAGGGCGCGTTCCAGTTCGTCCAGCAGAGACCTGTTCAGCTGAACCTCGATGCTCCCCGCGCGCCTCGCCGGAACGTAGCCGCCGTGTTTTGCGGCCTGCAGTTCGGCGTCCACCGCGTTCGCGCCTTCGAGATAACTTTGTTGCATCAGCTGCGTCATCTCGTGGCGGCGGGTGTCGGCGGGGTTGCTGAACCTGTGTGTACTGTGGGCGTAGCGGTCAGCAATCATTGGTAGTGACAATAAGATTCCTCCTCTGAATAAAATCGGATATGCCTATTTTATCACAGAGACTACTGCAAAACAATGCGGATATTTGGAACCTGTAGACCCTTATTCCTCGTGTTCGCCGCCTTCGGTGAACTGCGAGTTATAGAGGTCGGCGTAGAAGCCTTGTTGCGTAAGCAGTTGGCTGTGGCTTCCCTTCTCGATGATGTCGCCGTCCTTCATGACGAGGATCAGGTCGGCATCGCGGATGGTGGAGAGCCTGTGGGCTATCACGAAGCTGGTGCGCCCCTGCATCAGCTCCTTCATGGTGCGCTGTATAAGGATTTCCGTGCGCGTGTCGATGGAGCTTGTGGCTTCGTCCAGGATTAGGATGGACGGGTTCCGCAGTATCACGCGGGCGATTGTGAAGAGCTGTTTCTGGCCTTGCGAGATGTTGGAGGCCTCTTCGTTCAGGATCATGTTGTAGCCGCCGGGCAGTGTGCGGATGAAGCTGTGGCAGTGTGCGGCCTTGGCGGCGGCGACTACCTGTTCGTCAGTGGCGTGTGGCGAGCCGTAGCGGATGTTCTCCATGATGCTGGCGTTGTAGATCCAGGTATCTTGCAGCACCATACCGAACACGTTGCGCAGATCCTTGCGCGTAAAGTCCGCCGCGTCCGTTCCGTCGATGAGGATGCGCCCGCCGTTCAGCTCGTAGAAGCGCATCAGCAGCTTTACGACGGTGGTCTTGCCCGCGCCCGTTGGGCCCACAATGGCGACGGTTTGGCCGGCGGCGATCTCCGCCGAAAAATCGTTGAGGATGATCTTGTCCGGGCTGTAGCCGAAGCGCACGTTTTGGAATGTCACCGCGCCCTCATAACGTTCCTTGTGCGGAGCCTTGCCCGTCTCGTCCTCTTCCTCTTCTTCCTCCAGAAACTCGAACACGCGCTCGGATGCAGCGATGGTGTTCTGCATCATGTTGCTGGACGCGCCAAGCTCGCCCAGCGGCTGTGTGAATGTCTGCACATACTGTATAAAGGCCTGGACATCGCCGATGGTGATAGCACGCTGTACGACAAGGTAGCCGCCCAGCACGCACACCAGCACATAACCCAGGTTGCCTACGAATGTGAATATCGGCTCGACAATGTTCGTCATAAAGTCGGCCTTCCATGCGGCGGCGCGCAGCTTGTTGTTGGCCGCGACGAACTTCTCCTCCGCGTCGGCCTCGCCGCTGTAGGCCATGACGATGTTGTGGCCGCTGAATGTCTCTTCCACAATGCCGCTGACCGCGCCCAGAGCCTCCTGCTGTGTGCCGTAGTACACGTATGACCTCTTCAGCACCACCATCATGATCATCATGGACGGCGGAATAACCAGCAAGGCCGCAAGCGTCATCAGCGGGCTTATCCAGATCATCATGGCCAGCACGCCCACGATGGTGGTGATGGAACGCGCAAGCTGGCTCAGGTTCTGGCTCAGCGTCTGGCTGATCACGTCTACGTCGTTTGTCACGCGGGAGAGTATTTCGCCCTGCGAACGGCTGTCGTAGTAGTTGATGGGCAGGCGGTGCATCTTCTCGGATATTTCGCCGCGAAGCTTGAACGTCACCTTCATGGAAAGCTTCGACAGCACCAGCTCCTGCACAAGGTTGCACAATGCCGACACTATGTACAGCGCGATCAGCCACCAGGTTATCGTCATCATGTACGGAAAGTTCGTGAGAAGCCCCGTACCGGCCCAGTACGCCACAATGCCGTCCACCAAGGCCGTCGTCACCCGCCCCATCAGCCGCGGGCCGATAACGGCAAAGGCCGCGGAAAATATCGCGAAAACCAGCGAGATGATCAGCTCGGTTTTGTATGGCGCAAGGTAGGCCACCAGCTTCTTTAACGCCTTCATGGGGTCTTTCGCCTTGGCGGCCAAGCCCTCTCCGCCCATCATGTCGCTGTAGTTCTTCTGCTCGGTGTGGCTCGTTTCCTGTGTTACGTGCGAATCGTCGTGGGTGTGTTCGTGTTCGTTGCGTTCGCTCATTTGCTCAATTCCTCCTCAGACAATTGTGAGGCGGCAATTTCTCTGTATACTTCGCACGTGCGCATCAGCTCGGCGTGGGTGCCCTTGCTGGCGATTGTGCCGTTGTCCAACACGATGATCCGGTGCGCGTCCATTATCGTAGATATGCGCTGGGCGACGATTATCACGGTACTGCCGCCCGTTTCACGCTTTAGCGCGTGGCGCAGAGCCGCGTCTGTCTTGAGATCCAGCGCGGAGAAGCTGTCGTCGAAAAGGTAGATCTGCGCGTTCTTAACGAGGGCGCGGGCGATTGAAAGCCTCTGCCTCTGCCCGCCCGAAAGGTTGGAGCCGCCCTGCGCGATGGCGTGTTCGTAGCCGCCGGGCTTGCCTTCGATAAAGGCGGCGGCCTGCGCCGTGGTTGCGGCGGCCAGGATCTGTTCCTCCGAAGCGTCCTTGTCGGCGTAGAGCAGGTTGGAGCGGATGCTGCCCGTAAACAGCTGCGCCTTCTGCGGCACAAAGCCGATCTTGCCGTGCAGCTCCTGCTTGTGCAAGTCCCTGATGTCGATGCCGTCCAAACGGATGCAACCCGACCTCACGTCGAAGAAGCGCAGCAACAGCCGCAGCACCGATGTCTTTCCCGAACCCGTCGCGCCGATGATGGCCGTGGTCTGCCCGGGCCGTGCCGTGAAGCTTATGCCGTCCAGCACGTTGTCGTCGTCCTCCTGCGCGTCGGGATAACGAAAGCTCACGTTGTCGAACTCGACAACGCCCTTAAAATCCTTGGGAAGCGGCGTGGGCGATGCCTTAAACTTGATGCTGCCCTCCGCCTCCAGCACCTCCTGCACCCTGCCCGCGCTGATCACGGCGCGCGGCAGAACCACGAAGGTGATCGCCAGCATCAGGAAGGCGAAAATGATCAGCATTCCGTATTGCAAAAACGCGAAGATGTCGCCGATGTCCGCTCGGAACGCCGATACCTGCCGCGCACCCACCCACACCGTAAACGCCGTGGTAAGGTTCATAATCAGCATGATTATCGGGAACAGGAACGAGAACGCATAGTCCACGAACAGGTTTGTCTCGGCCAGATCCCGGTTGGCCTTGGCGAAGCGGCCGCGCTCAAACTTCTGGGTGCTGAACGCCCTCACAACCAAGATTCCGTTCAGGTTCTCGCGCGAGACAAGGTTCAGGCGGTCTATCAGCCCCTGTATCATCGTAAACTTAGGCATGGCCACAACGAACATCACCGCCATAGTGATAACCATGGCAAGAGTGGCCACCGCCACGACCCACATCATGGGCGCGTTGCGCTCCACCGCGCGGATGATGCCGCCCACGCCGATGATCGGCGCGTAAATAAACTGGCGTATCGCCATCATCATCGCAGACTGAATCTGCGAGATATCGTTCGTCGTGCGCGTGATCAGTGACGACGTAGCAAAGCGGTTGATCTCCGCATCGGAGAAGCGCAGGACCTTGCGGAACACGTCCTCGCGCAAGTCGTTCGCCACCCCCGTGGCCAGCCGCGCCGTAAAATAGCCGGCGACCAAGGCCACGAACATGCCCAGCATGGTGATCGCCATCATTATCGCGCCGTTGCGCCAGATCAGCGGGATATGCCCCGTCAGCACGCCGTCGTTCACAAGATCCGCCATATAACTCGGCAGGATCAACGCGCTCATTGCCTCCACAAACAACAGTGCCGCCACAATCAGCAGCACACCCTTATACGGTAACATATACTCAGCAACTTTTCGCATACTGCCCTCATTGATATAATTTATTTATAGAAGCCTTTGCGGAACGTGTTCAGGTACTCCCGCAGTTCTTCCAGGAAAACGTCGTAGCTGTCCGTGTCTCCGTGCGTCAGCATCCTGCGCTCCACCTCTTCGAACAGGCCGTTCACGCCCCAAATTATCAGGGTAATGGCCTTGCGCGGGTCGATATCCGCCCGAAACAGCGTCCTGTCGCACCGGTCGTAGGCAAAGTTCAGCATGTTCTGGCCGACCTGCGCATACACTTCGGTCAGGAACGCCACCGACGCGCTGTTGTCCTTCGCCTGCGTATGCACCGCCGTGATAAAGTCGTAGATATACGGGTACTTGTCGGAGATGTCGCGCCTAAGCAGTGCCTGCTGCCAGATGTTCTCGATAATATCGCTCTGGCCGAAGTTCACCATGTCATAGAAATCCTTCTGCAGCGTCTCCACCGCGAACTCCACCACAAACTCATACAGGGTCTCCTTCGTGCCGAAGTAGTGGAACAGCAGCCCCTTCGAGATGCCCGCGTCGCGCACAATGGTATCGGTGGATGCTCGCTTGAAGCCGTAGCGAAACTCCTTCATCGCCGCGTTGATAATACGCACCCGCTTGCCTTCGTCCGCCGCCAGAAACCTCTCCATACGCGCACCTCCCGCACCCGTTCACCCGTATCGCCAGACACACCATAACACAACTGACTAAATTAGTCAACGCTTTCAACGATATTTTTTAACACTGTAACACAAATATAATGTTGATAGGAACGCAGATTAGTGGTATACTTAATGCGATGTATCTCGCAAGACCACACTACACAAGAATCGGGAGAATGATGCAGATGTTATACAAAAAGTTGCTTACCATGTCGCTCGCGCTGATGATCGGCGCGACAGGCTGCGCGGGTGCGCCGCAGGCCGGCCAGTCCGCCCCGGATCAGACCCAGCCGCCTGACCCGCAAGCCGCCGCGCCGCCGGCCGCCTCGCCCTCGCCCTCGCCACAGCTCCGGCCGGCCACCCCGGGCGAAGAGATCGCCGTATTCCACACGAACCACGGCGAGATATGGGTGCGCCTATTCCCCGAACTTGTGCCGGTCGGCGTTGAAAACTTCGTCACACACGCGCGCAACGGCTTCTACGACGGGCTGATCTTTCACCGCGTCATCGAAAACTTTATGATACAGGGCGGATGCCCCCTCGGCAACGGCACCGGCGGCGAATCTATCTGGGGCGGCAGCTTCGGCGACGAGTTTACGCCGTACCTCCGCCACATCACAGGCGCGTTGGCCTATGCAAACAGCGGTCCCAACACCAACGGCAGCCAGTTCTACATCGTAAACATGCCCACTGTTGACCCTGACATGGCCGACTTCCTCGAGTACGTGATCGAGAACCAGCACAGCGTGGTAATAGGCCCGGACGGCCCGCTGACCGACCCGGACGGCAGTGAAGTCATCTATGCTCAAGTGTTCCCCGAAGATATCGCACGCGCCTATCTCGAAACCGGCGGAACATCGTGGCTGGACGGCAGACACACCGTGTTCGGCCAGGTTATCCGCGGCATGGACGTGGTCCGGCAGATCTCCTCCACGCCCACCGGACCGGGCGACCGCCCCATCGACGACGTGATCATCGAAACTATCGAGATCAGGCCATATAGCTAACATATATTTTGCCAAAGTTGGAAACATAACACTATAACGAGGTGAGTCCATGGGCATGTCTGATATGCAGTTTCAAGCCTATCTCAATTCACAACTCAGGGTTCTTGAAGGGGTTCGCGAAGAACTTTCACAGAACGGTTTTACGAGTGTGAAACTTGAGCAAATGATCGCCGATTTAGAACAACAATTAAGTCGCCCATAATTGGCTGGAGGTAACGAATGAAGAGAGCTTTGGCCTGCCTTCTGGCGGCGATAATGGCCGTTACGGCGATGCCCCATCAGGCGCGCGCGGCTGACATAACGATCGAGAACCACCCGCCCGAGGCCGTGTTCACCGGTGTGCCGGAGGCCATGCGGGTCATCACAAACATAAACTTCACGGACATCCCCGACGGGGCATGGGCGCAGGAGGCGATTGTGCGTGCCGGCGCGATGGATGTGCTGTGGGGTTACGACCGCACCTTCGCGCCGCACGAATACGTCAGCAACGAAGAGGCTATCGCCTTCGCCGTGCGTGCAACGGGCGCGGCGTGGGAAACCCTGGTGGCCGAACGGCTGGACGGCATACGCGAAGCCGCTCCGCCCGAATCCACCACCCGCGACCTGTGGCACCTCTCCTTCTTAAACGTCGCGCTGGAGATGGGCATTATTTCGCAGGAAATGTATGACGACGCAACGGCCGCCGGGCAGGAATTTCTCGACCCGGAGACCAGCTTTGTGCGCGGCGCGCCGGCCACGCGCGAAAACGCGGCCTACTGGCTTGTACGCGCTCTGGAGACGGAGAACGAGGCGATCTTCGACACCGGCCAGCCCATCCAGCACGCCTTCAACTTCCCGGACTGGGACGACGTTTCCATCGAGCGTATGCGCACAATGGAACGCGCACTGCAGCGCGGCATGATCCGCGGGCGCGACGGCGAGATCCTGCCGCACAGCTTCATCACCGGCATGGAGATGGCCGCGGCCACGGCGCAGATGGATCCGCCGTTTCTCGAGCTTCACGGCATGGAACGCCGCAGCGGCACAGTCGGCCTGATACGCGAGGCGCAGACCGCCGGCACCACCACCGGCACAAGCGCGATAACCTTCTACATCCGCACAGACAGCGGCATCGACCACCTTGTATACCAAGTTTCGCAAAACGCCAGCCCAAGCGTACAGCCGCAGATACTCGACGCCGTGGTGTTTCGCGACGGCATCACGGGCGGTATGCTCAACCTGCAGGAGGGTGACGTTGTAGAGTATCTCGTGCGCTCTGGCAGCAACGAAGTATTCTACATCTTCGTACACAGCGCGAACGCGGGAACAACGCCGCGCATCGTCACGGGCGTGCTAAACGCCGTGAATCTTACGAACGGCACCATTACCGTGGACGGCACAACCTTCCCGCTTATGCAGTCCGCACGCGGCGCGAACGAAGGCGGAGACAACTTCCTGATGATCGACCTTCAATGGGTGGCACAGGCCAATGTACCTGTCGGCTCGAGAGTAGAGCTGACCCTGCGCAACAACGTCGTCCAGTGGATAAGCTTCGTCGGCCAACCCGTTCTGGTGCTGGAGGAACGCGGCATCGTCATCGACAACAATCCCTTCCTGGGTTACATCACCTACTTCAACGTACACGGCCAAGAGGTCACGCGCTTCTTTATCGACAGCGAAATGACGGTGCGCAAACAGCCCTTCTACCTAACGGACGACGAAGTGGGCTACCTTTCCGACATGTTCACCAACTTCCGCTACAACCCGATGGAAGCCCACATCTCCGAGATTGTGCCGGGCGACATCGTTTTTATGCGCTTCGACCCCGCCAACCCCGAAAACATAGTGGCCATCAGCGCGTCTCCAAACCACATCTACAGGCACGGCCGCATACTGAGCATCACGCAGAACGTAACCAGCCCGCTTGTCTACACGCTGATAATCGAGTACGACAACCGCGAGACCACCACCTTTAACGTACCCGGCACCATCACGCCGTGGAGCGGCGGCAGACCCATCACCTGGGCTGACGTACAGGTTGGCGACGTGGCGCGTATGCTGGTGAACCGCGCGATACTCGAACCCGGCTTTGTCGAAGAATCTATCAAGGAGATCATCATCGAGGGCGGGGCGCACTTTATCCCCACAATCGTGCGCGGCCAGCTAAGCAGTGTCAACCGCGCGCAGAACCTCTTGCAGATAAACAACGCCCAGACCCTAAGCGAATCAGGATGGACGAACCATAACACCATCTACCAGTACTCCATAGCGCGGCGCGAGATCGAATACTTCCTGGACGGCCGGCGCATCTCGCTGGACCACGCGATCCAGCACCTGCGCCGCGGCGCGGAAGTGTATATCGCGCTGGAGAACCATTTCGCGGGGCCGCGGGTGCGTAAAGTGACATTCCGCACGGGGCGCGACGAGCTTCTGCCGCCCGACACCGTAATGTCGGCCAACGCGCAGGGCTTCAGCATCCTGCTGAACGAGGGCACCATCGCCACAGACGAAGGCACCATCGTGCGGCGCAACAACCGCCTGGTCTCCGCCGGCGACATCCACGCCAACGACTTTGTGCGGGTCTCGCTAAACGGCGGCAACCGCGCGGCCATCGTGGACATCTTCCCGATGCCAAGCACCGCCGGCACACACATTGTTGTCGGCAATATCCAGAGCATCAACGAAACTCAGTCCTTCACGGTGCAGGCCATGTCGTCGCTGGACGGCAACGAGTGGAGCTTCACCCCGATCCAGCGCATCTTCACCTTCGACCACGACACACCGATACGCCACCACAACGGCACATTCGTCCCGCACGAACACTTCACGACCTATGTAACGGAAGAAGGCACAGCCGCCACAACCCAGTGGCCAAGCTTCCTGAACCAAGTCGTACACGTAGTGGTACACGGATCACGCGCGGAGCTGATTGTCATTGCGCCGCCAACACCCCAGCAGTTCCCGAACAACGCCGTGCGCGGCACGATCATCGAGACAGCAATCGAGGACGGCGTGGGGCAGATCCGCCTGAACAACGCCCAGATTCTGAACCCCACCACCGGCGCGTGGAGCTACGCCAGCAACATCAACCGCACGGCCGTTGTGGAAGTCGACTTCGCAACAATCACCGTCAGCAACAACAGGGCTGTACGCGCGGCCGATCTCCAGCCCGGCCAGAGCATCCGCGTCATGGTTCCGCAAAGCCCGCAAACACCCATAACACCGCCGTTCTACGTCTACGGCCTTATCATCTTAGTGGAATAGGAGGCACGGCATGAAACTCTTCGCAAAACTGACGACATGTGCCTTGGCGGCCATAATAACATCGGGCGCACTAACCGCGCCCGTGCAAGCCGTGACCGCACCCATGCACACCGTGGGCAACTACCCCATTATCGGCCAGATGGGCTTCTTCGGCGGCATCACCACAGGCACAAGGCTTCCGCAGACCACCGAGAGGCGCATCGCGCTGGAAGGCACGGCACGCAGAGCCACGGGCGCGGTACCGCCCATGCCATACCGCGAAGTGGTGTTCCTGGACGGAAGGCCGCGGGAGTTCGAGGGTCTGCTGACAGTCACGCCGCGCCACATCTCCGACACCAGCCTGCTGGGTACGCTCACCGGCGAAGTTTATCAAGTAAACTTGAGCAATGTTGCTCCGCCCGGGGACGTAGAGATCGCCCGCACCATCAGCTTCGACGTCAACTACCGCATAGAGGGCAACCAGGTCATACGCGATTACCGCGTGAACAACTGGACGGAAACCATCTTGATAGACGGCATACCCCACGTGCTGGATCCGAACCTCTCGTCCTTCGTAATTTCCGTTATCGAGGACAGGCGTGCCGCCGTAACATATTATCGTGGAGACATTTCCATGCGCGCGGTGTACTCCGTTGGCGAAGGTTTTGCCGTGGCAGACGAGCGCCGCGTCGTCACCGAGGACAGATGGGGTTCGTTCTACGGCTTCCGCAGTGCCTGGAGCGGCGTGGAGACGCACCGCATCAACAGCACGATCACATCCCGCGGCCCCAATGCCGGCGATAACTGGGAGCAGCAGATCCAGCTGCGCCCTTCGGCCTCCGTGGCGAAGTCCCTCCAGTTTGCCGCAAACGAACCGACAATGATCAGCTTCGCCGGCAACTTCCGCGAAGTGATGCAGACCACCGCCGCCATGGAGTGGAACGTACTGCACAGACCGCAGCAGTTCTCGATGTTCGACGACAGCGGCCGCGTGGCCATCCCCACGTTTAACACCTTCGAACAGCTTATCGCGCCGAACCTCAACTTCCTGCGCGGCCACCCCGCCGAGTTCGACGCCGGCCGCCTGTTCAGTATGCAAGTGCTGGACGGCGACCCGCGCTTCTTCCGCCCGGATCAGGCCATGACACGCGGCCAGTTCACAGTCGCGCTGACCCGCGCCATGAATCTGCCGCTGCCCGCGCAGCAGCCCGCGCGAAACCGCCGCAACGTGCCCGTGCTGATCTTCCCGGACGTGCCGGACACCCGCCCCGAGTTCTCCTACATTATGGCGGCGCGTAATGTCGGCCTTGCAAACGGACGCGAAAACGGCCACTTCCACATCGACGACCCGCTGGACCGCCAGGAGGCTATCGCCCTGATGGTGCGCGCCCTGGGGCTGGAGGACATGGGCATCTACCCCGTGGCCGTCACACCCTTCGCGGACGACCGCCTCGTGGCCAACTGGGCGCGGCGCGAGCTGTACGTGGCCGAGCGCATCGGCCTGATATCCGGCGACGACAACGGCAACATCCGCCCGCGCGACATGCTCACACAGGCCGAGGGCGCGGCCATCATCAACCGCTTTATCGAATACATGCGCTACGACCTGGCCATGGACTACGCAGAGCATATCGTAAACTACGCGAACTAAGAGGCATCCACAACACGGGAGGGTATATGAGGAAATTTTTGGCAAGCTTGCTGACTGCTGTAATGATATTCTCCATGCCCACCGGCGTGCAGGGCGCGGCGGCCGAGCGTGCGGAGATCAACCGCGCGGCGGTGGACATCGCCTCTGTCATGCAGAATATCATGACGAACTACAAGGGCGATATCACCGTGCAGGAGCTGTATGAGGCGGCTCTGTCCGGCATAGCCGCAGCACTCGACGAACACAGCCGCTACATCTCCGCCGCCGACCTGACGACCTTCCGCCAGACGCAGGAGGGCAGTTCCCTCGCCTTCGGCCTTGTTTTCTCGCTGGACGAGGGCGGACGCGTTGTTGTGCGCGATGTCGCCGACGGCTCCCCCGCCTACAACGCGGGCATCTCCCCGCACAGCGTAATCACGCGGGTGGACGGCGTAGACCTCACGGCGGAAAACTATACGGACATC
>Ga0131853_10015798_pt1 | contig 13799 bp, 19 predicted proteins | sample TergutLab28metaG_FD_92764 | JGI IMG/M metagenome (GOLD analysis project Ga0131853, IMG submission 92764) | Labiotermes labralis P1 segment gut microbial communities from Petit-Saut dam, French Guiana - Lab288 P1 (version 2) (version 2) | ecosystem: Host-associated > Arthropoda: Insects >... | reverse complement strand
GGGGGGGTGGTGGGTGGGTGGTGGGGGTGGGGGTGTGTGGGTGTGTGGGTTTGGTGGGTGGGTGGTGGGGGGTGTGTGTGGGGGGGTTTGTGGTGTGTGGGTGTTTGTGTGTGTGTGGGGGTGGGTGTGGGTGTTTTGGTAATATGTGTACTTATATTTACTGCGTTTTGTATTGTTTCGTTTATGTATATTTATTCTTATTTGATTTGTCTGTACAAGTGTAAGGACTGCTGCCACCGAGTGACAACTCAATTGCAGTAGGTAATACTACTACTACTACTACTACTACTACTACTACTACTACTAATAATAATAATAATAATAATAAGTACCACCAGCTCTAAGGCAAAGTATCGTTGCAGTTGGCCCAAACATAGATTTCATACGTTTCATACAATTTTCAGAATAAACAGAAATTTTCTTCCAATCTGTAGGGTTTTGACGACGCTATGTGACTTGCTGAAGAAATCTTCTGCTTTGGACATCGTCCATCGTCTAAGTGTTAGTGTAGCTGAATGTTTCGCGAACCAGCTCTGCTTACGTCTTAAGGTAAAGGAAATCTACTATTCTGGTGGACCCTTTAGAAAGACCTATTTTCCCAGTGACTGAAAATAGTTTCTTCTGATGGTCCAGCAGATTACCTGAAGAGGGAAATAGAGCCGGCACCCGAAACATTGTGCACCATTGAACGTTATAGAATGGACGACATACAAACAAAGAAGAAATCTTCAGTGATGCATCATATTTTTTGTGTTAAAAATTATACCGGTGAGTTTTTACAATTTAGATTCTCACGGTTTGCTATTGAACAGCAGTTGAGTGTCTATATATCATTCACATTAATTTGCTAACTTCAAATGGTCATGCTCCAGCCGTCGGTAGCAGAATCGTACCTCAGAGACGCGGACATGACTTCGGCGCCAGTCCATTTGAGTTCTGTAGTGGAACAAGTGGCACAGTGGCAGGAGTACTTTGTTACATCCCACAAGTACGACGCAACCCATTCTCCAAACTCGTCTTTATACTACTACGACTGTTTTCAGAAGGACAAGCGGGCAAAGCCTGGGAACTTTAAAACAAATAGTTCTCTTCCGGAATTCTGGCAGCCTTGGACATAAGAATAATTCCAATATTTATTTTTCATGAGTCAAATGTTAAACAAAATAATTGATTAAACAAAATAATTACTGACTGCTTCTGGCGACGTGTAACGGCGTAACGGAAACCACACTTCAGACTATGACGGCCGCGGTGGCTCTGTCGGTATGGGGACTAGGTTTGGGGGTTAGACGACCGGCCAATCGGGATTCGATTTCTTTCAAGGGAAGAGAGCTGTCTGTTCGCCGAACCTTCCACAGCGCTCTGACACTCACGCTGCTCTCTGTTCAATGCGTCAGAGGCTGTTTGGCAATGGGTAAAGTGGCCAGGACGTGAATCTGATCACTTGGTTTCCACCTGAGTGTCGAGGTTAACTATAATTGCAACAGTAGCTCAGTTTCTCTATACTTCAGTGAGTGTTACTTACCCAGTAGGATGGCAGCTTTCAGGGTGACGGCGTTGTTGGACCTCCGTACAGTTTATGAGGAGTGGAGGGTTCACAGGCTGAAGATTGCTGCGAACTTTGAGCATTGCTACTAAATTGCTTTAGGTTAGCTTGAAAGTGAAGTCGTCCCTGTGCTTAAGCATTGCACCATGAAGGTGTATGGGCGAGTGGAGGTCAGTTTCCACAACTGACTGGCTACGTAATTAACCCGACGGTGCAGAGTTCCACTAGAGTGACAGGTCCTTAGCTAGCCAAAATATTTTCAGCATATTATGGAACATTAAGTTTCACTACCGTATTCACAATATCCCACCACTCGCCTCTATCCTGAGACAGATTAATCCAGTCCAAAACAGTTAATCTTATTTATTTAACACCTGTTTTAATATTATATTCCGATCTATGCCTAAATATTTCAAGTCGCTGCTTCCCTTCAGTTTTACTCAAAAAAATCTGTATGTATTTCTCTTGATTCTCATACGTGCCACACGTCCTACCCATCTCATCTTCCTTGAATTTTTCTCCCAAACGATAGGAGGTTAAATTCCGTGCACACATAATTTTGGCTTCAGCCTGCGATGAGTGTTGTACCTGACGTCACGATCGTGGGACAGCCTGCAACACACAATGGGTGAGCCGCAGAGCGGCTCTGCACCTTGTCATGACGGCACAGTATCGGTCCTTCTTGAGAGTGGACCTTGGACATAAAGTCCCTCTGCTGGCTGTGTTGTTCTGGTGTGTACATTTGCACAAAAATTTATAATGCTTCTATATAAAGATTAATATATAGAGAACTACAATTTTGCCTGTTGTTTGTATGGGTGTGAAACATGGTCGCTCACATTAAGGGAGAAACGTAGGCTGAGGATGTTCGTGAATAGGGTGTTGAGGTGAATATTTTAGCCTAAGAAGCACTAGGTAAAAGGGGAATGGAGAAAACTGCATAATGAGGAGCTTAATGACCTGTACTCCTCACCAAATAATATCCGGGTGATGAAATCGAGAATGAGATGGACGGGGCATGTAGCACGTGTGGGGAGAAGAGAGGTGCACACAGGTATTTGGTGGGGAAACCTGGGGGAAAGAGACCACTTGGGAGACTAAGCGTAGATGGGAAGATAATATTAAGATGGAACTTCAGGAAGTGGGTTGGATGGCATGGACTGAATTTACCTAGCTCAGGATAGGGACAGGTGGCGGCGGACACTTGTGAGTTCGGTAATGAACTCTCGGGTTCCACAATACGCAGGTAATTTCTTGACTAGCTGAGAAACGGTTAGCTTCTCAAAAAGGACTGTGCTGCATGGAGTTAATGGAGTTTATGGATAACATTTTTGCTTTACATCTTAAGAATAATCATTAAATAACGAATGTTTTGAAGAGTCTTTGCATGTGTGAGGATCTCGGACCACACACTAGGGATTTTATTAAGTTTTTCATTAGTGATAGCCGACAGTAAATAACCAAGAAATGTTCTTTGATCTGAAGTTACCTTTTGGCCTCAGAAAAGAAGAGGAATATCGTAATTAAAACTGGTCATTTGGACTATTCTGTCGGGGTTTTATAAGACATGTTTACAACGAACAAACCGCCGCAACGCGAGACACTTTAATACAACAGTTGCTATGGTGACGCTGATTCAGTGCGAAATATAACAGAGCTCTGCAGAGTAAGGTATCGGTGTGCTGAGGGCAGCAGCGCCGCACAGCGGTCAGCGGATAAACGTGTCCATTTTCAAGAGAGGAGAAGGCTCTCCTCCTAGATACAGATAAGCGACAGCCATCGTGAAAAATCGACTGACAAGCCTTACAAGAACAAAAACATGGGATGAACTGCTTTCTTTTCTTTATGACACACTTCGTGACAACGGACTGCCTTCTCTAACATTTTCCCAAGTCACTAACTCCACAGATGTTACAAGAAATCACCTACACTCTTTCTGGGATACACTAGTTATAAACTTGTGCCAATATGCTATGCTTGTTGAGTCACTAGTGGCAGTGAAACCTGTAGTCCACGGTTCTATTCCTGCTTATCTACCCTGTCTAATTTTGAGTATGGGCGCAGAAAACTACTTTACGGTGTCCTGGCAAAACATTTCCAAATTTGGGCCTGTCTGTGAAAGATAAAATATGTACTCCTGGAATACAATTAAGTAACTAATCATCTTAAGTAACTAACTGCAACCAGCATAGTCCGTGTTTTATTAAGTGTCGGTTAAGAAAACTGTCAATTTCCCAGTGCCACTTCGTTCACCACAAATCCCACATTGATTGGCCTGGAATTAAACCCGGAACTCCTCCGTGCAATTTTTCCTTTGAAAGGTAAAAGTTAGTTTAGTCAGAAAGTTCCCTTTCTTTTATTGACTCCGAGGGTTGGTTTATTAATTAATGAGTGTTAATGTGTGACCGCTATTGACCCATATTATGAGCCAAATCAATCAAGCCTACACCCTACAATCTTGAGACCCATTTTAATACTACCCTATGGTCTGCAGGACAATTATCTTTTTGTCTCATGACACAATAGATCCATCATATTTGAGGTCGAGTACCTACTCCGAGGCCTTCTTCACCCTCTCCTTAATACTCCCCCACTGGTCCCAGCATTCCCCTCAGCACTCTGTTTCCAGACTCTTTCAAGACTTACCAAGTTCTACACCCGTAAATTATAATGGGTACGATTAGCGAGATGTGATAATTTGTAGGCGATACCACTTTATATTGTGGTCTTGTGCAGTGGGTACAAAAGCAGTCATCGACAGACCGCACGAAACGTCGGTTCCATCTTCCCTGTAGGATTGTGTAAGTGTTCACGTTAACGACTTCTTATGCAAGCACTGCTTTTAGTCTAATAGTGCTGACACACTTACTGCTGTCAGAAATGCTCTTTTGTGTAGAATAGGTGAGCCTGCGTATAAATGTTCAGCATCTCTAAGAACTCAATTCTGAACTTGTCACATTTTAGCGCTTCTCTTTGTATAGAGATTACTGCAGGATTTGCAGAGAATTTACAAATTATTTACCCCATTGTACTGCCTTTTCTCTTCTTCTTGCTTGGAGAAATTGTCCCTGAGGGAGGTACGCTGTTGGGGAGGGGGAGGGGGGAATATTTGTGAAGTTGCGAGAAATTGTACCGGATGATAAGACCAGAGATGTAAAAGAAAAGTTGTTTTCGTCAAGTACGATTCTTTGTTGTAACCCCCTTGCTTAAAACTTCACATCATTCCAGCAGCCTGTTACACAAAGTGTTACATTGCTTTATGTCTTGCCGTAACACTCTAACAACTGTTTGTGTATTAATATTAATTTGTAATAGGAGAGGCCAGATTCGGATGCATGACCTCTTGATCTCTGAATTTGAAGGCAGTAAGCTCCCTCAAAATGTCAGGAACCACTCTCCAACTACAGACACAACATCACATGCAGGCTTGTTCACAACTAACTCTTCAGCTGCCACATGTGCAAGTCACTCAGAACGCCTTAAACCTCAGCACTGCAACCCAATGCCATTCGGCATTTTCATAACGAACTGAGGTTTAGCTTTTTGTGTTTTACCATCTCGGTGATCTGTTTTATAACAAAGATTTTGCAATAGGCGATATTTGTATTTGTCGTGATGCGACTGGTCTGTTGTGACGTTCCAAATATGTTACGAAGTTTATTTTGAACTCCGCTAGTCGCTTTGTGTCCGTCTAGAGTCGGCTGTTAGAGTCTGGCCATCGCAAACCTAGTCGCCTGGAGGGGAGGGGTTTTCGTCTCTCTTGTCTCCAGTGTCTTATTCTGTGTTGTGTCCAGTGTCTTGTGTGTTGTGTCCAGTTTCTTGTTCTGTGTTGTCCCTAGCGTCTTTTTCCATCTTGTGTCCAGTGTCTTGTGTGTTGTGTCCAGTGTCTTGTTCTGTGTTGTGTCCAGTGTCTTGTTCTGTGTTGTGTTCAGTGTTTTGTTCTGTGTCGTGTCCAGTGTCTTGTTCTGTCTTGTGTTCAGTGTCTTGTTCTGTGTTGTGTCCAGTGTCTTGTTGTTGTGTCCAGTGTCTTGTGTGTTATGTCCAGTGTCTTGTTCTGTGTTGTGTCCAGTGTCTTGTTCTGTCCTGTGTACAGTGTCTTTTTCTGTGTTGTGTCCAGTGTCTTGTGTGTTCTGTCCAGTGTCTTGTGTGTTGTGTCCAGTGTCCTGTTCTGTGTTGTGTCCAGTGTCTTGTTGTGTGTTGTGTCCGGTGTTTTGTTCTGTGTCGTGTCCAGTGCCTTGTTGTGTCTTGTGTCCAGGGTTTTGTTCTGTGTTGTGTCCAGTATATTATTCTGTGTTGTGTCCAGTGTCTTTCTTGTGTTCTACCCAGTGTAATTTTGTGTGATGTGTCCAGTATTTTGTTCTGTGTTGTGTCCGGTTCCGAATTCTGTGCCGTGTTTAGTGTCTTGTTCCGTGTCGTGCCCAGTATTTTGTTGTGTGTTGTGTCCAGTATGTTGACATTTTTTGTGTTGAGTCCAGTGTATTGTCATGTTCGGTGTTGTGTCCAGTGTGTTGTTATGTTATGTGTTTTGTCCAGTGTGTTGTCTTGTTCTGTCAGTATCTCGGTCACACACAGCCCCACCGCTCCGCAAATTTTGTTCGTCTCTGGGTCACACACAGCCCCACCGCTCTGGTCCGCCTCATTCTGTTAGCATCCCGGTCAGACACAGACCCAACGCTCTGCTCCGCCTCATTCTGTCAGTATCTCGGACACACACAGCGCCATCGTTCGGCTCCGCCTCATTCTGTCCGTCTCTTAATCACACACAGCCACACCGCTCTGCTCCGCCTCATTCTGTTCGTCTCTCTGTCACACACAGCCCCAACGCTCCGCAATTTCTGTCCGTCTCTCGGTCACACACAGCCCCACCGCTCCGCATATTCTCTCTGAATCTTGGTCACACACAGCCACACTACTCCGCCACAATCTGTCCGTCAGTTCATCACACAAAGACACAACGCTCCGCACATTCTGTCCGTCTCTCGGTCACACACAGCCCCACCGCTCCACACTTTCTGTCCCTCTCTTGGTCACACACAGCCCCACCGCTCCACATCATTCTGTCCGTCTCTCGGTCAAACACAGCCCCAACGCTCCACACAATCCGTCCGTCTCTCTATCATACACAGCTCCACAGCACCGCATATTCTCTCCGTCTCTCGGTCACACAGAGCACCACCGCTCTCTCCGAACTTTCTATCCGTCTTTCGGTCACAAACAGCCCAACCGCTCCGCACATTTTGTTCGTCTCTAGGTCATACACAGCCCCAACGGTCTGCTCCGCCTCATTCTGTCCGTCTCTCGGTCAGACACAGCCCCAACGCTCCGCTCCGCCCCATTCTGTTAGCATTCCGGTCAGACACAGACCCATCGCTCTCCTCCGCTTCTTTCTGTCCGTCTCTCGGTCACACACAGCCCCACCGCTCTGCTCCGCTTCATTCTGTCCGTCTCTCGGTCACACACAGCCCCACCGCTCCGCACGTTCTGTCCGTCTCTCGGCCACACACAGCCCCACCTCTCCGCACATTCTGTCTGTCTCTCGGTCACACATAGAACCACATCTCCGCCTCAATCTGTCCGTCTCTCGGTCACACACAGACCCACCAATCCGCACTATTTGTGCGTCTCTCGGTCACAGAGAGCCCCAAATCAACGAACATAATATCCGTCCCTCGGTCACACACAGCCCCACCGATCCGTACATTCTCTCGGTCACACAACCCCAAAGCGTCGCCTCATTCTCTCCGTCTCTCGGGCACACAGCCCCAAAGCTACGCATATTCTGTCAGGCTCTCGGCCACACAAAGCCCCACCGCTCTGTCAGCCTCTCGGTAACACAAAGCCCAAACGCTCCACACATTCTGTCCGTCTCCGGGTCACACACAGCCCCACCGCTACGCACATTCTGTCCGTCTCTCGGTCACACATAGTCTCAACGCTCCGCACATTCTCTCCGTCTCTCCTTCACACACAGCCCCACCGCTCCGCACGTTCTCTCCGCCTCTCGGACACACACAGCCCTACCGCTACGCACTTTTTGTCCTCTCTCGGTCACACAAAGACCGACTGCTCCGCACATTATGCCAGTCTCTCGGTCACTCACAGCCCAACTGCTCCGCAAATACTGTCTGTCTCTCGGTCACACACAGACGCACCGCCCCGCTTCATTTTGTCAGTCTCTCGGTCACACACAGCTCCACCGCTCTGAAAATTCTGTCCGTTTCTCGGTCACACACAGACCCACAACTCCGCCTCATTCTGTCCGTCTCCCGGTAACACACAGCCCCACCGCCCCGCACAACCTCTTCGTCTCTCGGTCACATACAGCCCACCGCTCCCCACATCATGTCCGTTTCTAGGTCACACACAGCCCCAAAGTTTCGCCTCAATCTGCCAGTCTATGGGTCACACACAGCCCCAACGCTCAGCACATTCTGTCCGTCTCTCGGTCACACACAGCTCCAACGCTCCGAACATTCACTCCGCCTCCCGGTCACAAACAGCCCCACCGCTCTGTACATTCTCTCCGTCTCTCGGTCACACAAAGCCCCACCGCTTCGCAAATTCTGTTCGTCTCTCGGTCACACAAAACCCCAACGATCCGCCTCATTCTGTCAGTCCCTCGGTCACACAGAGCCCCAACGCTCCGCACATTCTGTTCGTCTCTCGGTCACACACAGCCCCAACGCTCCGAACATTCTTTCCGTCTCTCGGTCACACACAGACGCAGTTCTCCGCACAATCTCTCAGTCTCTCGGTCAAACACAGCCGCAACGCTCCGCCTAATTCTGTCGGTCTCTCGGTCACGCACAGCCCTACCGCTCCGCACATTCTGTCCGTCTCCAGGTCACACACAATCCCAACGCGCCGCACATTCTCTCCTTCTCTCGGTTAAGCACAGACCCACCGCTCCGCATATTCTCTCCTTATCTCGGTCAGACACAGACCCACCCCTCCGCTTCATTCTGTCAGTTTTTCGGTCTCATAGAGCCCCACCGCTCCACACTTTCTGAGCGCCTCTCGGTCACATACAGCCCCACCGATCCGCACATTCTCTCCGTCCTTCAGTCACACACAGCCCCACCGCTCCGCCTCAATCTGTCCGTCTCTCGGTCACACACAGCCCCAGCGCTCCGCACATTCTGTCCGTCTCTCGGTCACATACAGCCCCACTGCTCCCCAAATTCTGTTCTTCTCTCGGTCACACACAGCCACAACGCTTCGCCTCAATCTGTCAGTATCTCGTTCACACATAGCCTCACCGCTCCGCACATTCTGTCCGTCTCTTGGTCATTCACAGCCCCACTGCACCGCAAATTCTGTCCGTCACTAGGCCACACACAGCCCCACCGTTCCGCACATTCTTCCGTCTCTCGGTCACACACAGACCCAAAGCCTCGCTCATTCTCTCCGTCTCTGGTTACACACAGCCCCACCGCTCTGCCTCATTCTGTCAGTCTCTCGGTAACAAACAGCCACAACGCTATGCACATTCTGTCCGACTGTCGGTCACACAGCCACAACATTCCACACATTCTCTCCGTCTCTTGGTCACACACAGCCCCACCGCTCCGCACATTCTGTCAGCTTCTCGGGTACACACAGCCGCACCGCTCCGACTCATTTTGTCAGTCTCTCGGTCACACACAGCCCCACCGCTCCACACATCCTGTCTAAATCTCATTCACACACAGCCTCACCGCTCTGCACAATCTGTCCGTCTCTCTGTCACACACGGCCTCAACGCCCCGCACATTCTCTCCGTCTCTCGTTCACGCACAGCCCCACCGCTCCGTTCGTTCTGTCCGTCCCTCGCTCACACACAGCCCCACCGCTCCACACATACTATCCGTTCTCGGTCACACAAAGCCCCACCGCTCCTCACATTCTGTTCGTCTGTCTGTCACACAGAGCGTCACCGATCCGCATATTCTGTCTGTCTCTCGGTTAAACCCAGCCCCAACACTCCGCCTCAATCTCTCCGTAACTTGATCACACAAAGACCCAACGCTCCGCACATTCTGTGCGTCTCTCGGTCAAACACAGCCCCACCGCTCCTCACTTTCTCTCCATCTCTCGGTCACACACAACCCCACCGCTCCATATATTCTGTCCGTGTCTCGGTCACACACAGCCCCAACGCTCCGTCTCATTCTGTCCGTCTCACGGTGCAACACAGATCCACCGCTCCACACATTCTGTCCGTCTCTCGGTCACACACAGCCCCACCGCTCCGCACAAACTGTCCATCCATCGGTCACACATAGCTCCACCGCTTCGCACAATCTGTCCATCCATCGGTCACACACATCCCCACAGCACAGTACATTCTCGCCGTCTGTAAATCACACAGAGCACCACCGTTCTGATCCGCACATTCTGTCCGTCTCTCGGTCACACACAATCCAAACGCTCCGCACATTCTCTCCGTCTCTCGGTTTCACACCCCCACAGCTCCGCACATACTGTGCGTCTCTCAGTCACACAAAGCCCCACCGTTTCTCAAATTCTGCCTGTCTCTGTGTCACACACAGCCCCAACGCTCCGCCCATTCTTTCCGTCTCTCGGTCACACACAACCCCACCGCTCCGCACATTCTGTACGTCTCTTGGTCACACCCAGCACCTCCGCGCCGCACATTCTGTCCGACTCTCGGTTACACACAGCCCAACGGCTTTGCAAATTCTGTCCGTCTCTCGGGGTCACAAAGCCCCACCGCTGCGCCTCAATCTTTTATTCTGTCGGTCAAACACAGCCCTACCTCTCCGCACATTCTGTCCGTCTCTCGGTCACACACAACCCCACCGCTCCACACATTCTGTCCGTCTCTCGGACACACACCCCCACCGCTCCACACATTCTGCCCGTCTCTCGGTCAGACACAGCCCCAACGCTCCGAACTTTCTTTTCGTCTCTCGGTCACACTCAGCCCCACCCATCCGTACATTCTATCCGTTTTTCTGACACAATCTTCCCCACCGCTACGCACTTTCTGTATGTCTCTCCGACACACACAGCCCCTCCGCTCCGCACATTCTCTCCGTCTCTCGGTCACACACAGCCCCAACGCTCTGCCTCACTCTCTCAGTCTCTCGGTCACACACAGACCCAACGCTCCACACCTTCTGTCCATCTCCCTGTCACACAATGCCCTACCGCACCGCACATTCTCTCCGTCTCTCGGTCACACAAAGTCCCACCGCTCCGCCTCATTCTGCCAGTCTCTCCGTCTCACATGGCCCGATCGCTCTGCATTTTCTCTCCATCTCTCGGTAACACACAACCCCACCGCTCCGCTCATTCTGTCAGTCTCTCGGTCACACACAACTCCACCGCTCCGCACATTCTGTCCGTCTCTCGGTCACACACACCCCCACCAATCCGTCTCATTCAGTCAGTCTCTCGGTCACACAGAGCCACACCGCTCCGCACATTCTCTCCGTCTCTCGGTCACACACAGTTCCACCGCTCCCCTCCGCACATTCTGCCTGTTCAACACTAAGAAACGTTTAATAAAATCCACCACTAAATTTAAAAACATAAACTTTTTTCGGGCGATCAAATCAAGGAATTATAAAGGTTCGGAGGGCATGAGCACTTTTTTGTGAGAGTCGAAGTTCAATAATATTAACATGGATCATTAAAAATAGATTTTATGGAATGAACTGAATTCCTCTGGCTCAGGTTAGGAGCAATATATGGGCTTATTGTGTCCACAATAATGAGCCTGTTGGTTCCACAAGGCGTGGGGAATTTCTTAATTACCTGAGGATCGTTTAGCTTGACAAGAAAAACTTCGCGCCATGAAGTTATTAAGTCAGTCAATCAGTTACTTAGTTAGTTAGTTAGCTATGTAGGTAAGTATGTGGGTAGGTAGGTCGGTAGGAATGTAAGTAGATTCCTTGTTGGTCACAATATTTAACTCTATCCAGATCGCTCAGTAAGAACATCAGCGCCCGCTACATTTCTACCTGTAACTAATTTATTAATTCGAACCGTCTTTATACAACCCACAAATAACAGTTGCAAATCTACAGCTGGTTAATTAAGCAACATGTTTCGGCATTGTTCGGACATCATCAGGCTTACAAAAGATGGTGTTAATTAAGGTACATTCATTCGTTATACCATCTTTTGTAAGCCTGATGATGGCCGAACAAGGTCGAAACATGTTGCTTAATTAACTAGTTGTAGATTTGCAACTGTTTTTTGTACGTTGTGCAAAGACGGTTCGAATTAATAAATTCGCTACATGTACACAACGGGATGGAAACAATCCAATTCAAGTTTCTACGTGTAGCCTACCGTCTTACTTTGCTGGGAGCCTTATCGGTCCATCCACCGAGCAAGGTTATCGTTAATCTCACGGATGGAACACAAACAGATGCGCTGCACCAAATCCTCTGAGCTAAAGACTTTTCTTTTATTCCTCTCTCTTACTCATGGTCATATCTTGGAGAAATGGGGAAGGCGGTGGGGGGGGGGGGCGCCGGGGGGTTTTTTTTCACTTAAGTCTTCCTTTTGTTGCTGCTTCTACACCCTGAACCAGGAACGCCTATTGCTGCATATACATGCTTCACTGGCTTCTGATTGGGTGTTGTTGGGTTTCAATTCACTCATAGAAAATTCCCTCTCAAAAAATCGCATCTCTCCTTCGTTTCCAGCCACAAGACTACCTTGAGGTCTGTTAAAAGGTAAAGCAGACCCATTACAGGCCTGGACAGGCCCAGAGGGTTCCAGGAAGTTAAGGTTCCCGGATTTCGTGACAACGGCACAGGATGGTGGTAAGGTTGTCAGCCTTATGCACCGGCCGCCTTTACTCCCAGGAAATGCTCCTAGTACTCATTTCTGTTAGAGGCTGAGTCGACCCCAAGGCCATAGTGCAATCGGAAGGATTATATGTTAATTGAAAATCAGCTGACACCAACTGGGTTCGAACCTGCGACCTTCCGATTTGTAGCACACCTTGAGATCTGTACCTTGTGAAAATACGGAGATACTACAGATGCAGTTCGAATTTTTTGTCATTATTTGAGTGGGTTATAATCTACGGACTTCGGTGCTGTCCTTATGCAACGTTTTAGCCAATATAGCTTGTAACATTAAATAACGACAGGAACATATATTCCGGGCGAAGAAAGGGCGCTTCGTGTCTTGTTAATAAAATTGAGATGCTGGCACTTGTACCGGCATAACTCGTGACGGAGCACATCGGAAACCGCATGCGTCAGCAGTAACACCGTCTACTTTGCTTTTTACAATAAATATATTGTTTACTGAGAGGTACGAACTGACATTTTGTGTATTGTATAAATTGAATACTTCAAGCGGTTACTCGCCAACCTCTCCTCTCGGAGACCGGGGTTTGATCCTAGGTCAATACATTTGGGTTTGTGGTGGACAAAGTGTCACTGGGAAGGGATTTTCCACAAGTACTTCGGTTTTTGCTTATCTGTATAATTCCGCCAATGCTCCATACTAATCTCGTTATTAATAACATTTTTATAAGAAGGACAAGCGGGCGAAGCCTGGAAACCGCTTTTTTTTATATCGGCAGCACTGGGACGAAATTTGTAACGACCTTGATATTGAATACTTCAAAATAGCAGAGAGGGAAACAATGCCGTAGGGATCTGCTGTGACTTGCCCGGCCCTCTATTGTGATTGAGCGCTTCTTGTGCCATTTAAGCCCGGACTGGTACTTAAGGGCTTTGAATTCTGTTCGACATAAAAGTTGCAAGAAACTTTGAACGGTGCAGATTTCAGCTGCGCATAATTAAGTCACTTACAGGAGTGCAAAATGGCCAGACGGTGAGACTTTGTACAGTCAGCTCAGCTGTTAATTAATGTTGGCGCCTTTGATGTTCTTTGCTGAAAATGTGGCTCACATCCACACACACAGACCGTACTGCTGCAGTTACAGTCACGTGGCTCACATCCACACAAACACAGACACTGCTGCTGCAGTTACATTCCTGTGGCTCACATCCACACACACACACAGACCCAACTGCTGCAGTTACATTCCTGTGGCTCACATCCACACACACACACACAGACTCAACTAGTGCACTTACAGTCCTGTGTCTCACATCCACACACACACACACACACACACAGACCCAGACCCAACTGCTGCAGTTACATTCCTGTGGCTCACAACCACACACACACAGACCTTACTGCTGAAATTACAGTCCTGTGGCTCACATCCACACACATACTCACACACACACACAGATCGTACTGCTTCAGT
>Ga0131853_10015797_pt1 | contig 13800 bp, 6 predicted proteins | sample TergutLab28metaG_FD_92764 | JGI IMG/M metagenome (GOLD analysis project Ga0131853, IMG submission 92764) | Labiotermes labralis P1 segment gut microbial communities from Petit-Saut dam, French Guiana - Lab288 P1 (version 2) (version 2) | ecosystem: Host-associated > Arthropoda: Insects >... | reverse complement strand
TAGCTGTTCATCTCAGCCTTTGGTGAGTTTTTGCCCTTTTATAGTGTGCTTTTTACTATTTTATAAAACTTATCTTTAAATAGTGGGCAGCATCCAGAACGAATTAAACGATTTTCTATAGAAGCCTATGGGAAATCATGTTTCGGCTAACGAATGTGATTCTGGAACGAATTATCTTCGTTAGCTGAGGTATCACTGTATTTTAATCATTCCAGTGAGGGTGATGCAGTACCTAGATTAGCATGTTTGACTTGTATTCCTTTGTACCAAAAACTTGTAGGAGCTTGATACTTGTCATGAATTGTATTTTACTACGTGCATTTGTTGGTTGATATGATTGTAAGAATATGCATGGTACAAACAACAAAATATTGTATACCTGTGTATACAATATTTGTATACATATTTTTTTCCATAGTCACCTACATGCCAAAGGATTTATACACAATAGTTAAAAACTCTAATAAATCAATCAGAAGAAGAGTAAGTCTGTAACACTGACAGCTGTCCCTGTGCCTAATTCACCACCATGCCATAAAGATGTAAGGGGAGGGGTTAGGGTGGAGGTATAGTTCCACTTATTCTAAAGCACTGTGTTGGATAATGGTTGGTATTCATCTTCACAGAGGTTGAATGAGACCCAGAGCATGTCTAGATGCTAAGGAGAAAATTTAGTAATCCAGCCCAAAGCCTTGTCACCATACATCCTTACTGAGCTATCTTGGTTCCCAGATATGACTTTTCATGACCGTGCAAGAGTTTCATATTAACAGCACCAGTACTGTGCTGCATGTCACTGTTAACACCAAAGATGTGTGTACAGAGCCTTATATGTGAACTCATTTTATCACATGAACAGAGCATGTTTAATTATTCACTGTTTGCTAGATTAGTAAAGGCCATTTTACAAGCTACCAAGGAAATCTGTAGACATTCCATATGACTCAACAAAACCATATTTCAGTTGTGGCTCGAGCAAAGGCCCCACTTTCACACTGTCACTGAGCCACTGGTTCTCATAATGACAGAAAATGAAAATCTTTAATCAGTCCACGTAGAAATCTGACATACACATTCATTTTCCAGAGCCCCATTCTTTATGTTTATAACTTCTGAGACATGTCCAAGCAGCAATAATGTTACATCCACAAAAATAATGGAATCTGGAACAAACTTCTAAGACATTCTCCTTATCTATCTTGTTTACATGTACGCACACATGCACAGGCAAACACGTGCACGTACATCACTAATGCCAATATTTATATTTCGAAGTTCACAGTCCATTAATAATGAATGAATGACTGTTAACACATATTTCATCAGAAGTGTTCCAAGGGCCATTATGAAACTAATATAGACATAACTGTTTAAAATCCTAAGAAATAATATATTTCAGGTTGCCATTACAGTACACTGGTACTTTTAACTTTAAATCCAATTTTATACTAACATTTTACTGACTTTTTTCCTCTTACTGATAAATAATGTTTGGTGAACTTACAGATGAAAAGTAAGTCATGATGTAAAGACAACTCCATTTGATCAGTACCATGTTGAAAACATAACAAATGAATAAATACAGTCTCACAGGACTGTGGAAGAAGATTTGCAATGTTATATGTCAACTGGTAAATAGTTACAATCTGGAGAAGTACAGTACCTTTCTCCATAGTGGAGTGCTTGACTCAGAAGATACATGTACAAATATTACACTCCTCTAAAATCTCAGTATTTACTAGCCACAAAAATGTAACATCCCAGACGAACCAAAATCTTCCAAAAGACAGTGCACCAAAAGAACTAATAACAGAGCTGAAACAAATAGTTTATGACTCCACACATAATCTTCTGCTCATAGGTGAAATGTATCATTTTAGTTTAAGTTACATTTGGTAATGCAACTACAGTTCTTGTGATCAGCAATGTAACATGCCTTCTTTTCCTGTCACAGACTGACCTGATTCTTTGTTTTTACACTGATAACACTGTCCACTTATTTTGGCTTCAAGACACATTTACTTGCTTCACGCTATACATTCTTGTAAAATACAGTGATATGTACATATTTCATTACTTATTTCTTGTAACTAGTTTCAGCAGCTTCTGCCATCATCAGGCGAAGTATCTACAATCTAAAACTCAGAGTAACAGCAATGTGTTTCTCATCCTTGTAGCATGCAGCACTACTTTACTTCAGCTAGTAGAGCCATACCAAAAATTGGTACCTCCTTTGAGATATACATATTGGTCTCTCATTGTTTCATATATTTTAGATCATATTATAACACACAGTTTGTGTGCTGCAAATTTCATCTACAAGATGAGGGCACAGACATCACCACATCTGACCAGGACTTCAACCTGTCCAGCAAAGCTCCATACAGCAATAAATTCCATTCACCATTCCTTTATGATTAACAGGTTAGATCATCTTTTCCTTCCCATCCCACATTTAATTCTAACAGGAAAGCTCTTGTAAGCAGAAAACATGCTGTATCCAAGGCAAGATAACCAAGAATGCAAATATTTCTTGATCCATGAAATTAATGTAAGACATACAGAGAGGTGTGAGAATTACAGGGGAATATCATTAGGAAATGCAGCTTACAAAATTTTGGTGAATATAATTTTGGAAAAAATTAAAACATATATTGAAAAAAATACCAGGGACTATCTGAATGGATTTAGAGATGGAAGATCTGTAATTGACAACATATTTTTACCAAAAATAATAAATGAGAAAATTTGGGAATATAATCAGAGTGCACAATATCTCTTTATTGAATTTCAAAAGGCATATGACTCTATACATAGAGACACACTATAGAAATGTATGGAAGAAATTAAAATTCCCAAAAAATTAATAAATGTGTGTAAAATATGTGTACAAAAGACAAGAAGTGACGTTAGAATAGAAGGATCAATGTCATCCTTTTTTTGAAAATAAAACAGGCTTGAAACAGGGTGAAACTTTATCACCAATATTATTTAATTTGGCATCACAAAAAGTGATACAAAGCACAAAAATGGTTCCTAGTGGTATAAAGATTGGTAAATAACAATTGGATATATTAGCATATGCAGATAACATTGTATTAATTGGAGAAAATGAAACAGAAATAGAAAACTTTTTGTAAAAATAGAAAGCATTGCCAGAAAGTTAGGACTACACATAAACCAAAGAAAAACAAAATATATGGTAGTGGAACAGAAAAACAGTTCAAAACAAAATAAAATAGGATAATTAACAATAAAAAATTATACACTTGAAAGAGTTGAAAATCTTAAATATTTAGGTGTTATACTCAATGAAGACAACAATCACCAAATAGATTTATAAGAAAGAATGAAAAATGCTAACAAAGCATACTGTAAGCTACAAAAATTTTTTAGAAATAAAAATTTATCTAAAAAGCTAGAATTAAGACTAAAGAACACAATAATATTGTAGACAAAATTTTAACATATGCGTCAGAAACCTGGATACTAAGAAACAGAGATAGAAAGCAAATAAACATATTTGAAAAGAAAGTGTGTAGCAGAATTTTAGGCCCAGTATATGACAATAAAAAAGAAAATTGGAGAATATTAACAAATAAACAAATTTATGCAATGGTTAAAAAACCCACTATAAGAGACAATAAGGTTAAATAGATTACGTTGGTTTGGGCAGGTACAGAGAATGGAAGAAAACAAAATTCCCAAAAAATATTATATATGAATTTGGAAACAACGAGGCTGACAGGCAGACCAAGAAATAGATGACAAGATGAAGTGAGGGAGGATGGAAGACTAATTGGTGGAAAATGGTGGAAGGAAAGGGTATATACAGAGAGGAATGGAAGAAGTTCCTAAGACAGCAAATCATTGCATTCTGCACAAGCCAAAGGAATGAATGAATGATTCATTATCATACATTCAGAACTAACCTGAGTTAGCTCCCACAGTTCTCTGATAAAACAGATCACTCGGCTGACTGACAGCAGTTTGAAACTCAGTATTTTCTGGTTAGGCTAAATTCCTAGCCCACCCTTGTCAAAACACAAGATGCAGTTCAGATAGTACTAGTGGACACGGTGTGTTGAGGAGTCATCATACTTGTTCAAGGTGTTCAAGTCATTCCAACAGCTCACAAATAAAGCTATCAGTAATTTGTTTAGTCACATGTGATGACACTGCATGTGACTGGCTTCATTTAAGGGACATATATGAAGATTTAATTATTCACATCACAACACTCAACTGTCTAACATTCACAGATATTGTAACTTTCTTTCTCCTCTTCATGGTGAATCCAACTGGCCAATCATAAATGACAACATCAGTGCTGCATGGATATTAGTTACTCAATGCTACCAAAATGTGGATTTGGTAGCCACATATCACAACATTTAACTATGTCAAATCCCTTCATTTTCACTGGGAGATGCTTTCGATTTGCAAGCATTAGTAAAATGCATAAACTGGGCACACAAAAGCACTGCAAGTTCTGTCACTAACTGTACGATGAAATATTATTATATCATATAATTCTTGAAAAATCAGATTCAGGCACACAGGAGTAGGAACTGACAACAGAATCAAAAGATGTGCCAACACTTGTCCAAGCTATTGCATTTCTTGAATACAGGTGTAAGGCTCTTCTACTTATTCACAACTAACATGTATACAAGCCTACAAAATCTTCTATCAATTCCAAAGGTGGTCAACAAACCCATGTTGTCACATATCTACTCAGGTACAGTGCCCATGCTGCAAGGACATACATTATTTTCTCAAATGTGACAAACTTAAAGCATGCAATCATGACAACGCCATAACTTTGTGAGAACAGCTCAACTGTGTTTCATATGCTTCATAGCTAATGTTGTTTCTCACCATTAGATACATTCAAGTCACAAATGCATGAATAGGAGATGCCACACACTATTGAATTTAGGTGTATAACCACAAATAATAAATAGCACAATTCAAATACAAGAGAAACTGCCTCTGACTTTGATTGTTGGGCAGGCAAAAATAATACTTGCTGCACAGTGAAGGGTAAACCACACAAAAGGTCTTGCTTGATACTTGACAGCATGTACATTCATAACAAGGTTGGCCCATATGCACCACACACAGCATTATTAGGCTCTCTCACCTTATTGCAGAAAGACTTGTTCAATGTTTGATGTTAAGCAAGTCTGAGAATCATGCTTCCATTCACAGCATCAGTGAGATATCCACAAAGACATATCACACAGTCTTACTTCACTTCATACCTAGGTACTATTGCCACAAAATGCTGGACTCCGTCATCTTATTCGACATCCTCAGTATGAAGTCACAGACACTGTGGAGTGGAATATTCCAAAGGATGTAAAACTAGTGGATGAAACCTTTAATCATGGCAGCATTGATTTTCTAATAGATGCAGACTTACTCTGTGAGATTCAATGCTCTGGCTACTTATTCTTCCTCAAGACATTTATAAAAAAAGGCCAACAGCTTGGATGGGTGGTATCCTGTTGTGTTAACTGTATTAACAAATAACACATGTACACTGCTTTGTCTGACACCGTACAAGCACTATTTCTTAACACAGATTACACAATGGGATGCAAAACAACCGGTTACATGGATCGTCTCATCAGAGAAGCCATCGAAATAGAGATGCATCCTAATAACATCAACAGAGATGGGGGTTTCAACCTCAGCAAATCCTGGAAGCCACTACTACACAAACTCAAGAAAGGGAGACAGCCACCGAGTACACTACAGTGATCCCACCTGCACGCACACTTATAAACCTCCTCCTCTCCACAACCTGTTGTGCACCTACCTGCCCCCATCCAGTCACTCGCCTCCCAATGGCTTCACCACTGGCCTGCCAGAACCCTGTCAGGCATAAATACACCACACATCCCATACCCTGTCATACTTCATCCACCTGCCTATGAAGATGGAACTGATAGAGTGTCCCGAAACGTCGGCTATTAGAACTCAGATGCCGGGGAATTACCCAAAAGAAAATACATTACAAACAAATTTGTACTTGCAGGTCAAGCAAGAAGCTTCAACCAATACAAAAATGTGAAAAGGAAAATTCTTAATTGCAATTCCAACATATATTTCAACTGGCGATGTGTCAAAAAACGTTTTATTCCAAAATATGCAAGAATCAAGATTCTGAATATTCATTCATTCATTTATTTGTATTCATAATCCATGATTGGTACACAACCACTGGACACAGCAAGTGTCAACACCATAATCGTTCTAAATATCAATTAGAACCTGTCCAGCTACGAACAAACAATGCAGCATCTATCCTTCACACTTAAGCTACAGTATTATCCATACAGTGCATCATACAAAATATCATTCAATCCTTAATTTAACCCATTTTACTTTAGTGTAAGAATGGTGATGGACCATACAAAATAAGTAATGATAAGTCCAAAAAGAAAACAATCTACATAAAATTAAATCCTATATTATTGTGTAAAATATTTAAAATACACTCCTACTGTTAAAATCAGATGGTGTCATAAATAAAATATACATCCAACACATAAAGTGATTGTTGTAATAAAAACTTCCTCAAAACTTTGTTACACAGTTCAACATTATCTGAAAATTCCCTAATTTCCAGTGGAGGCTTATTATATACCTTGATGCCCTAGCAGCAGGACCCTTTTGCAAACATCTTTAGGTTGGTCATTGGTTGGAAGATATTAGGGTTACCCTTTGTATTGAATTTAAGTAATTCCAAATTTTAAACAAATCTTTATTATGTATCATAAACAAGGCCATAGACAATATGTATTGTGAAGCTAAAGGTAATATTTGCAAAGTTTTGAAGAATTCTCTACAAAAATCTTTAGGTTTGGTGCTCATTATTATTCTAATAATTCTTTTTTGAAGCTTAAATATGCTGACACTCTGTGTGGAATTTCCCCAAAAAATAAGTCTGTATGTCATAGCTGAATGAAAATAAGCACAATAGATCATTTGTTGTGATTCGAGCAATAATATTGATCTTGTTATCCTAATCATAAAACAAGTCTGATTCAATTTTGGAGGTGATCATTGCAATATGATTCTTCCAAGATGCTGTGTTGTCAATTAGTAATACAAGAAACTTTAAGTCTGTATTATTTGATATAGTCTTATTGTCATAATTAATATATATTACTGTAGTAAATTATTTTTTGAATGAAACTGCATAAAGCATGTTGTACTAAAATTCAGAGAAAGTGAGTTTCTGTTGAACCATTCATTCATTTTTTTAAACACCCAATTTAAATTCCATTCTAAATCAGTAATGTTAGGATTGCTAACAATTACACTAGTGTCATCTGCAAACAAAATGGTTTTGAGATTAATCCTTGTATTTTCAAAGTTTGTTAATTTTGGTAGGTTGTTAACATACAGTAAAAAGTCTAGGAGATCAAGTATTGAACCTTGTGGTACACCATATGTGATGGTACCTCAATTACAGATATTTATATAAGATAATTTTCCACTGAGTAACACTCTTTGATCTCCATTTTCTAGATAAGACCTAATTACCTTATACATATTTTCTGTTATTCCATAAAATTGTAATTTTGATAACAAAGTTGTAAGGCTTAAACAGTCAAAAGCTTTCTTTAATCAAAGAGTATACTCCAACTTTATTTTTATTATCTAAAGCTTGTAAAATTTTGTTTATTAACACTTTGACACTGGAATTAAACCCCCCGGCCACTTTAGTGGCCGTTCAGCTATTTAAAGGGCTCACTGCAGGACACACACACACACACACACACACACATATATATATATATATGTGTCGTTCGCAGCTAGGGGTTAAATTATATGAAGCTAATTCCATTTAAGAATTTGAGTGAAAACCAAACTGTTCATTAACTAGAATATTATTATTGTTAATATGCTTAAGTAGTCAACTGTATATTAATTTCTCAAGTACGTTGAAGAATGATGTAAATATTGCAATAGGTCTATAATTTGCAAAATTATTCTTATTACCCTTCTTAAATATGGGCTTTACAATACGGTACTTTCATCGAGACGGAAATTTTCCTGTGGGCATAATTGCCTTATTAAAGACATAACAGAAGGGAGAACATATACAAGGAGCACTTATTTTTAAGATCTTCACTGAAACCTCACCATAACTATAAGAATTTTTTGTTTGTAGGGAATAAATAATTTTTTTCAATTTATTTTGTTGATGTGTTATTAAATTTTATTCTAGGGAAGGGGTTTTTAAATATTTGATACAAATATTGAATTGGTTTGCTTAATTCATTACTATTATTTAAAGTACTTCTATAAATGTTATCGGAAATCTTGTTTAGCTATTGTTAAAAAATTATTATTTAAAGCATCAGGATAGAAAATACTGTTATTAATTTGCTCCACATTCTTTCCTCTATTTCCTGTCTCTGCTTCGATAATATTCCAAGTAGTTTTAGCTTTATTTTGTGGTTTCATTATTTGTTCATTACAACTAAGATTCTTGGCTTCTATAATCACCTCTGACAAGATCTCACAATATAATTTGTAATATTGTTTTAATTTTGTACTATCATTAAAGTGTGGGCCAGGTAGCTCAGTCGGTATAACGACTGACTTTGGGCTGGATGGTCTGGGATCGAATCCCGGTGGGGACAAGATTTTCCGCCCATCCAGACTGGCCTTGGAGCCCACCCAGCCTCCTGTAAAATGGGTACTGAGTCTTTCCCGGGGTAAAGTGTGGCCGGGGTGTGATGCTTACCACTCACCCCCTTCTAGTGCTGTGGTCATGGAAGAGTAGAGTTATACCTCTACCAACCCTCTGGGCCACACTGGGCCTGTAACGGGATCACTTTACTTTTTACTACCATTAAAGTTAGTTATTAAATATGGGTCTCCTTTCTTTTGACAAAAAAATTTAATTCCAGTGGTTATCTAAGGTTTTGTACAAGTTCTCTAATTAAATGTACTTTTAGGAAAACATAAATTAAATACCTGTAAATATTTGTTTAAGAAAGTGTTAAAAAGGTAATCAACATAATTATTATTGTCACTAAAAATATCATCCTACATCTCATAACTTAAACACATTTTAAATTGATCCATAGATATTTTACTTCCCCCCCCCCCCCCTCCGTAACATTGCCATCTTTTTTTTTTTTAATTTGGGGAAATTACAAATTTAAATTACAAATAACTGGGCCACAATATTTGTTAATCCATTAAAAATAAAAGAAATTGAACATTTTTTTAATATTTTTTAAAAAAAATTTTATCTAACATTGTGCTAGACCTATTTGTAGTACTTGTAGGGAAATAAACCACACTATGTAAATTACAAGAATGAAGCATTGTATTTAACTTTTTTCATACTCTCTACCAAGTAATCAGTATTAATATCTACACAAAATATTATTTGTAAATCAAGTTTATATAGTATTTTGATAATAGTTTCTATTTGGTAACAAACAGTTGAAAATTACTTGAAGGAGATCTATGGATTGTTCATATACAAAGTTTTGTTGCTTAAAATTCACATTTCACAAACTATGTCTGCATATCTTTATCTTTGCACCATTCTTTAATACTGACAGGGATGAATTTTAATGATTTATACATAAATATACAAACCCCACCCTTACCAGAAGATACAATTCTCTATAGATATTTGTTGAATTTGCATATATTTCAAATGTGTTCCACAAGGCATATAATTTGAGGAAATTTTGGGTACAAAGGAAGTAACTATTTCTTTGGTCTTATTAGTCAACCCACAAATGTTCCGATGATAAATCATAATAAAATCTTCATTATTAAAAAAATACTGTTGGAAAATATAATTACATTGTGAAATTCTGGATTAAGATGATGATTTTCATGAAGTACTGACATTATTTGTAAAACAATTTTCTTGTCTAGAGTTTTTGTTATAAATACCTTCACACCTTTGATCTGTCATTACCATAAAAAATCACCATTTTTTTATTTTAGAAGTTTTCTCAATCTGCTTGATTTGTGTAATGGCTCATTTATTTGATTCCTATCCCATTGATTGTCTTTTTCCTTAACATCTGAATGGTTATTATTTTCTTCCACGGCAAACAAACTGGAACTATACTTTATGTACAGTGACGAGCAAGCTGATGCTATACACTTAGGATGTTTATCCTTCCCTACTTTGTTTAGATGAAGGCCATGCCTTGTAAAGAAGTCTCATTTAAAATCAAGATTTATTATTATGACAAGCTCTTGACACTTCATACTTTTTATCAGTTTCCTATTAAATGTAGCTATCTTATCATTTATTCATGACCAACTTATAAAATCATACCTATAAGGTACACAAAGTAAGACAATATTTGTGTAATTATTCCTTTTCACAAAATTTTGAATATGTCTTAATCCTTCTTTAGCATTGTTGGTTCCAAAATTCTTTGTATACCACCACTAAATAAAAGCACATCATTTTTCATTAAAGTTTGTACAGATTCTGAAGCAGAGTTTGCCATTGTACAAATAAAGACCCTGGTTTAACCATTCCAGTTACACTATAGTTTTTGATTAGGTCATCTGTTACTGTACTGGCACATTCTCTAATATGACTATCTCCAATAATCAAAATAGTATGTTTTTCATTTTCTTTTGAAATATTTGCCACTGTTACATCCAAACTATTCGCACTAATCTTGTTTTCCTTCTTCTCTTTTCATCACTTTAACACTATCACCAACAACAACAGTGTCTACAAAGAGAGCTCAGAAATGACACATAAAAGATGAAATAAAATTTCTCTGCATTAAGAAACAACAGAATCTGAATTTAAAAAGGTTATATTTGATGGTGTAAAAGTACTGCCTGTTTATGCCAACAGCAATAAAAAACACAAAACAGGAGAATTAAAAAAATTAAAGAACCATAACCCAAAATTAATGGACCAAAAGAAACTCTACAGTATTTTTAAAAAATACTAAAATCTAAAGTCAAGTTACCTGTTAAGGGCATCATGTATGACATCATAATCTCCTATGCTAGCTGCAGTATAAATATCTATGACTGGGGCACCTCTGAACGCATTCTTATCCATAAACACTGGAACAGATGACTGCCTTTCACAGTTCACAGGGTCCCATAGCATATTCAAGGAACATTTATCAGAGTTGTAGTAGGCCATTGTTTTATCATATATCTGAGCAATGTTCTGTCACTGATCCGAAGAATCATGCAGTTGCAGTCTGTGACATCTCTGTAATCTACACAGAAAATTACGTTTGACATATTTGAATACTTCCTCTCTAAAGAAGGCAAGAGACAGAAGTGTGCATGCACGTGCACACACACACACACACACACAGACAAACCCTGTACATCTGTCAATGTAATTGAGTTCTGGGAAACAGAGTCATATCCAAGCGTGACCTGCACCAGTCTGCTCTACAGTACTTGTAAATGGTTGTGAAAGATTTTATACTGTATTGAATTAACCTGAATATTAATAAAAACAACAACAGCAACAGAAGCACGGATGTTACACCATCATATACAAGGTAAAGGTAAAGCAATCCCATTACAGGCCTGGACAGGCCCTGAGGGTTCCAGAAGATTGAGGCTCCCAGATTTCAAGAAAATCAGCACATGAAGGTGGTAAGGATGTCAGCCCTACGCACCAGCTGCCTTTTCCCCCCAGGAAATATTTCTGTTAAAGGCTGAGTCTACCCCAAAAGTTCCAATGACACTATCGGGAATCGAACCCGCGATCTTCCGGCTTGTAGCGCAGTGCCTCAACCAACTACGCCACCACATGCCCAAAACCATCATATATAGGAAACAAAATTACAACAGAATTCCCTTAATTGGACACCTGATAACCCAGCACTCCTGACAGGTCAGCACTGGAGGAGAGAAGTCCCAAGACTGGAAGTTACAGATGGCATAACTGCTGGTGTGTATACAGGTTCGGTGACTCTACTTGGGGTTATCTTGACATTACAGTGCCCATCAAGCCAGTACAATGGCTTCAAATGATCAAAATGTATTGCTGGCAGCAGGAAATGTGTAGCTTCAACAATTCCTCAGAAACTTGAAATAATTAGGGGCATAGGAAGTGGCAAACAACCAAAGAGAGGTTCTGGCTTCATACAACACTGGATTGTCAACTGTCTATGATATAATGAAACAGAAGGAAAAATTGTGATCGTTTATAGCATTAAGTGAAAGAATGGATGACGTTTTTAAGCGAGAGATGCTGAAAAAGGACTTGTACAAGTGGTTTAAAGCAATGAGTTCCGAAGGAAAAACAGTGACTGGGCAAACTTGTCTTAATTTGGATATGATCTACAGCTATGATAGAATTGTGTCAATTAGAATGTTCAGTGATTTACATGTTAGTTGTAGGGCTATTTATTAATACACATATAAATTACGTACTAATTTGTAATACTGTTCTGCTGTTCCCGATCACACGCCTTGTTAATTTCTCATGCAGAACATAAAGAAAATGTAAGAAAATATTCACAAAATTCATTACGCTCGGAGCAGACACATGTCAAATACGAATTACCAGAATATCTAAATATTTAAACTTGTTTCGCCCAAAAAAATTATGAATTTTTCAGGCGCGTTAAATATATATTTAGAATAGCGTCCTAAGCTGTCGCGCACAAATAACCAGTAAATGGAACTACTACAGGTATTCCGCGAAATAATTCACTCAAAACTGTAACAAAGAAGCCGTCTCGGGCACAGATCATATAGTACAGTCTCGGGTAATACGGTAGGCACGGATCATATATATATATATATATATATATATATATATATATGTATACGGTAGGGTTCGGTATCCTGGACTTAATTAGTCGCTAAAGCCACTGCCCAACACGTGTAGCGCTGCGGGCGTAGGTAGGTGTCGTCTGCTATTGCGTCACTTGAATTACGTCACACCAGGTTAAAAATAGCGGAAGCCATGAGTACAAGAGTGGTGAGTCCCGATCTATACAATCAAAATAAATGTGATTCAAGTGTGTCTGAATGCTCAAATTGTGTGTGTCACTGGAAAAACAACTGATTCATTAGAATCAGCAAAATTAATTATAAAACTTCTACAAAAGGAAAGTGACGAAGACTTCCCTCATGCTGATAGGACCAGCGCGGCGATTAATTCATCTAGAGATACGAGTAGAAGACTAGAAGATAATAAATGGTCAGTAATATCAGCAAAGTGCCGCTGGAAAGGCTTTTTATCAAAGAATCTCAGTGAGGCGAATAACACATCCCCTCTCTTCAGCTAACCGCTACGAGCAACCAACTAACCTACAAGACACGCAAGCAAATATTACACTGACGATTCAAGAAGAAAATAATGCTTCCGATATTCCCAACCATGATCACCAAACGAAATTGCTGCATCAAAGTAGGGGCAGGACTCAACGAACAAGAAAAGAAAACAGAGAGGATTCTCAAATATACCAAATTCCAACCTTAATGGCAAAATAGGAAACATGAGCATGGAAACAGTAGCAAGTGTAGTACCTTATATGAGTCGTCCAACAAAAAACAAGTTAACACAACATAAAATAACAATGATTGGTGACAGTTTCCTTAGCGGAATTAGGGGAAATGTGGAACTTTCACTAAGTAATAAATTTGGCATATACAGGGTGTCCCAGGAGTAATGTGCCAGACTTCGGGAGAGTGTTCCTTATGTTAAAGTATACCGATATAACCCAAAACACCTATATCCAAAGTTGAACGGTTACGGAGATAATGGCCAGAGAAAAGTGGGGGCTTCTTGCG
>Ga0131853_10015796_pt1 | contig 13800 bp, 13 predicted proteins | sample TergutLab28metaG_FD_92764 | JGI IMG/M metagenome (GOLD analysis project Ga0131853, IMG submission 92764) | Labiotermes labralis P1 segment gut microbial communities from Petit-Saut dam, French Guiana - Lab288 P1 (version 2) (version 2) | ecosystem: Host-associated > Arthropoda: Insects >... | reverse complement strand
TTATGAGGGTTAATAAAAAATTCACCGCTCACATAACGATCAAACCCAAATAAATCATACACTTGATTACGACGATAAAACCAATTTTCTCCAGGATGAATTGCAGTTGCAGCATAGCCATTATCCTTAAAAACATCCGCCAAACTCTCAACTGGATTTTTTAAATATTGATTATAAGGCGCTGAAAATTCCGGCAAAAAATTCACGTTCATTCCAGTAAGCACCTCAAACTCTGTATTAGCCGTGCCACCACCATAGACATTCGTTAATACAGCACCACTACTATGCTTTTGCTGTAATTTATGAAAATAAGCCAACGGATCTTGATTAAATGTAAAGCGCTCTATCTGTGTAATATCCCAGAACGATTCTGACATCCAAAAAATAACATTTGGTCGTTCTGAACTTGTTGGCTGCTTCACCTCAGCTTGCATAGGAACTTGAATCGCTGCAATGGCTGCTTCACCATAATTTTTAGGCTTTTCAATAAACACCTTGTTCACATCTAAAGCAAAACTAATCGGGAAACCAATGGCTTGATGCTGTACAATTTTCAAAGCACGGACATCATAAATTTTATAGCGCTCCTGCAAGTCAATTGGCGTTTTATAATAAATACAAGAAAATAAGAAAAGACCTACAGCAAAAACACTAACATGTTGCCAGGGTAAATACTTTGTTTTAGGTAGTTTAAAAACGATCACAATGAGAATCATTAAAATAATGACAGCAATTAGCCCCATTAATGTCAAATTGCCAACAGGGTAATCACCAACAATCCCCCTCGCTTCATCAATCAAGAAGAAATCAAGCGGTGTTAATGGCTCTCCTTTTAAGTCAGCCTTAACCATACTGATATAAGCTGCTACGGTAATAACGGTCGACAGCAAAAGTGAGCTAACAAAATACATTCTTTTCGGCAAAATGTACAACATCGCAAACAACGAAAAAATCAGTACATAATTTGCCATAAATCGCTCCGGATTCTCTTTTTTCCAAATCAAATACTCTGCAACACCATGTCTTTGCAGTGATTCAACAAGCGACAGTAGCAAAAAAGGGACTACCAGCACAATTAGTAACTTTATAATAAACGGTGTAAGCGGGTGTACCCTTACCTTTTGCAAAATTTCTTTCATAGATGTAAATACCTTTCATAATTAGATGAACATTTAAACTATGTAACATGACAATAGTTTAACTAAAACTGTGCAACATAATTCTTATTTTGATGATTGTCGGATATTTTAACTGGGCTTTTCCACATTTATAGATTATGATAAAAATGTTAAGAAAAAATGAAGACATGATTAAGAAAAAATAAAATTAAGGAGAGATTGAAACGATGAAAACTGACATCGAAATAGCGTTAGCTGCTGAGATGAAGCCCATTACAGATATTGCTACAGCAATCGGGTTAGAAAACCAAGACTTTGAGCCTTACGGTCAATCTAAAGGAAAAGTTTCACTAGCTGTGAAAGAAAAACTTCATAATAAACCAAATGGAAAACTGATTCTAGTAACTGCAATCAACCCAACGAAAGCCGGAGAAGGAAAATCAACTGTTACAATTGGTCTTGCAGATGCTCTAACTAAAAAAGGAAAAAAAACAGTTGTTGCTTTACGCGAACCATCATTGGGACCGGTAATGGGAATTAAAGGCGGTGCTACAGGTGGCGGTTATGCACAAGTTATCCCAATGGATGAGATTAACTTGCATTTCACAGGCGATCTGCATGCCATTACTTGTGCAAATAATGCACTATCTTCATTCATTGATAACCATATCTTCCAAGGCAATGCTTTGAACATCGATCCGAATAAAATTATTTGGAAACGTACTGTTGACCTGAATGATCGTGCACTTAGAAATGTGGTCATTGGTCTAGGTGGAGCAATGCACGGTGTAACGCGTGAAGATGGTTTTGATATTACAGTTGCTTCGGAAATCATGGCTGTGCTTTGCCTATCTGAAGATTTACAAGATTTCAAAGCAAGGCTTTCCAGAATGATTATTGCTTATACATACGATAACAAACCGGTTAGCGTTGCTGATTTAGAAGTGGAAGGTGCTTTAACGCTTCTGCTAAAAGATGCACTGAAACCAAACTTAGTGCAAACACTAGAACACACACCTGTTCTAATCCATGGTGGACCTTTTGCTAATATTGCACATGGTTGTAACTCTGTACTTGCAACAAAAACTGCATTAAAACTTGGTGATTATGTAGTTACAGAAGCAGGGTTTGGTGCTGATCTTGGTGCGGAAAAATTTTGCAACATCAAAATGAGAAGTGCTGGGCTCGCACCGGATGCAGCGGTTATCGTTGCCACGATTCGTGCTTTAAAAATGCATGGTGGTGTATCTCAAACAGCACTACAAGAGGAAAATGTTACTGCTGTAAGAGAAGGCTTTCGGAACCTTAAAAAGCACGCGGAAAATATGGCTAAATATAATGTACCAATTATTGTTGCGATTAATCGCTTTGTCAGCGATACCGATGCTGAAATTGCAGCGTTAACCCAGCTATGTCAAGAACATCATTTAGAGCTGTCCTTAACTGAAGTATGGGCAAAAGGTGGCGAAGGCGGACTTGATTTGGCAGACAAAGTAATTGCTACAATCGAGCAAAATAAGAAACAATTCCAACTTCTTTATGACCTAGAATTATCAATAGCAGACAAAATTAGAATAATTGCTCAAGAGATTTATGGTGCCAAAGACGTTAGTTTCTCTAAAGAAGCTGTAAAACAATTGCAGCAATTCACAGAATTTGGTTGGAGCAACCTCCCGATTTGTATGGCTAAAACGCCCGCCTCTTTGTCAGATGATGCTAGTAAATTTGGTCATCCCGTAGACTTTATCATACACATTCGGAAGCTTAAACCTTCCATTGGTGCCGGATTTATCGTTTGCCTCGCAGGTGAGATAATGACAATGCCTGGATTGCCGAAGGCACCGGCTGCTTTGAATATGGATGTTGCAACAGATGGTAGTGCTGTTGGTTTGTTTTAAAATTTAAGTTAATCAAAATGGCGATAAGGCTGTCTTGCTAAGAAAAAAGCAAGGTAGCCTTTTTCAATATTTAATGAATTATACTCTTGACAAAACGTAACTAGTTACATAAAATAATGGTAACCGGTTACTATTATGAGAGGAGACTGCAAATGGAGCAATTGAACAAACAGGCTTACACCTTTGGTGGCATTTTTTCTTTAGCAAACAGACTGCAAAATCTAGGTGACAAGATATACAAAGATATTTCAATCAAACAATGGTTTTTAATCGCTGTTATTTCTAAAAATCCGCACCCCGCACCGACATTAAGCGAAGTTGCCAAAATAATAGGGAACTCGAGACAAAATGTTAAAAAGTTAGCATTGATTTTGCAAAAGAGAGGATTTGTCACATTGACTAAAGATCCCGAAGATGCACGAATGATCAGAATCAGTTTAACACCTAAATGCATTGATTATTTCAATGAACATGCTACCCAAGAGTTAGCATTTATGAAGGCATTATTTAACGAATTTGATGAAACACTAACAGAAGGTTTATATCAAGGCATCAAAAAATTAGATGAAAATACAAAAATCATGGAGGATTATCATGAAAATCAAAACGGGAGGTAGTAAAATGCTGTGGATTATTTTATTGTCTATTACAGCTTTAATCATTGGTGTATTCATATTTTTCAACATTCCATATTCAAAAACAAAAACCGAATTTAATCAATTAGCCACTACAGAAATAAACAAGGCCAACAAAATTAGTGAAACTTACACACTAGAAGACATTAAAGACTTTCCAAGCCCTGTACAAAAATATTTTCAATATTGTGGTTGGCTTGGGCAACCAAAAATGGCCTATGCAAAAGCGGATTTTAAAAATGCGGATTTTGTCCTAAATGATAAAAATATAAAAATAGATCATACAGTATACGGTTTCACAAACAAGCCAAGCAGAGTTGCTTTTGTCGATACGAAAATGTACGGCCTTCCAGTTCAAGCTGTGGATTCTTACATCGGTGAAGTGGGGCGCATGAAAATTGTATTAGGTAAAACCATGACTATTGCCAATGAAGTGGGTCCTGAAATGGATAAAGCTTGCTTAGCTACTATTCTTTCTGAATGTTTAATCTTCCCAAACATTGCTTTGCAAGACTATATTACTTGGACAGCTGTTGATGATACACATGCTGAAGCCACGATTACTCATGATGGTGTTACTGCTAGCGGCCTATTTACATTTAGTGAGAAAGGAGAAATGATTGCTTTCACAACCAATGACCGAGCTTACACAGGAACAGATGGTACTATTAAGCAAGCCGGATGGTCAGCGCTTTTAAACAATTATCAAGCAACAAATGGGATTAAACACCCATCTCATCTCAAGGCAGTTTGGCACTTTGATGAGGGGGATTTAGTTTATTTCGATAGCGATAATGCTCTCTTTGAATATTATTAAGTAGATTATATGGAGCTGTTGCAAAAACTATCGGTAAATTGAGAAAAAATCTTGTTTTGCGGGAGTGTTAGCACCAAACTGTTGGTAATTGATTAAACAATCGACTTTACCGACATTATACTGTCATAAAATCAAGAAAAAATCTTGTTTTGCGGGAGTGTTTGCACCAAACTGTCGGTAATTGATTAAACAATCGACTTTACCGACATTATACTGTCATAAAATCAAGAAAAAATCTTGTTTTGTGGTAATGTTAGCACCAAACTGTCGGTAATCGATTAAAAAATCGACTTTACCGACATTATATTGTCATAAAATCAAGAAAAAATCTTGTTTTGTGGTAACGTTAGCACCAAACTGTCGGTAATTGATTAAAAAATCGACTTTACCGACATTATACTGTCATAAAATCAAGAAAAAATCTTGTTTTGTGGCAATACTAGCATCAAAAGATCATTAATCCACTAAAAAATGATTTTTATGGCTTAATACTGCCACGAAATCGAAAAAATCATGATTTGCGAAAATCCTGAAAAAATAGTTTTCACAGCTTTTCTGTCATGGCTTAATTTTTTCGATCGTTAACATAAACCCTTATGATCTGCTATTTAATTCTTAATGTACTATTTTGAATGGCTCCAAAAAAAGAAGCTGTTGTTCACCATTTTTATGGTTTTCAACAGCCCCAAAAGATCAGCACACTATTCAAACAAATCAGGATAAAAGCCAGTTGCCAACTTTTCTACCGTATATGCCATACGATTACCAGGCAAAACACTTTCTAATTCAATCGTGACAAAGCGCTCATTTTTCACGGCATCCAGTTGCGCAAGCACATCATTGGACTTAATCTCAGCAATTTTCTCCTCCACAGAAGGAACATCATAGTCGTGAATCACAATGACATCAGGGTCGCGAGCAATCACTTCCTCAAAGCTAACAGTAATCCAAGCCTTGTCAGTAATATCATCAAAAATATTTTTACCACCAGCCAATTCCACTAATAAAGATTCAAAGTTACTGCCACTAGGAGTAAACACACCATTTGAGCCATGATCATAAACTAACACCTTCGGTGATTCTATCTCAGCTGTTTTGTCTTGTATCGCTTGAATACGAGCTTTCTGCTCAGCTACAAAAGCTTCAGCCCTGTCCTCAACTTGAAAAATTTTACCAATATCCAAAATCTCTTGATATTGTTCCTCCAAAGTCGTAGCTGCGTTCATATAAACAGTCATACCATAATCAGATAATTCGTTTATATCCACACTCTCTTCGCCAAATTCCCAGTCGATACCGTAAATAAAATCCGCACCACTGGCAATAACCGCTTCACGCGTAGCGTGACTGTAAGTCAATTCCGGTATTTTTTCATATTCATCAGCATACTCCGGTAAAGGTCCTCTACTATGATCTTGGAGACTGTTTCCTATAATATAATCCGTAAGTCCCAACGCAACAAAAAGTTCAGTACAATTTGGACCAAGTGTTAAAACTTTTTGTGGCTTAGCTGTTAGAGTTATCTCTCTACCATAATTGTCAAACGTCAACGGCGTGTCATATTGAACTAATTCTACATCAGGTTCCGGCTTATTCTCACAAGAAGCAAGCACAAATGCAAATGTAAATATTAGAATAATTGCAACAATCCTATTTTTTCTCATACTTATCTTTTCCCCTTTTTAAAAATTTTTTATTTAACACCGATTCCAGCAGGTAAAAACGTGATAGAAACTTTCCCAGTGATTGGGTGAGTAATCACATGGCAATAAACACCATATATGTTGTATATATTTTCAGGAGTGAGTACTTCTTCTGGAGTACCACACAACACTACTTTACCTTCCTTTAGCGCATAAATACGATCACAATAAAGTGCTGCCATATTTAAATCATGCATAGCAGAAAGCACTGTAACTTCTAGCTGCTTTATAAAATCAAAAATCTGTAACTGATAACTTATATCAAGATGGTTAGTAGGCTCGTCCAACAAGAGAAAATCACTTTCTTGAGCAATCACACGAGCAATAATCACTCGCTGCTTTTCACCACCTGACAGATTTAAGTAACTACGTTTCGCCATTTTCTCCATACCAAGACGCTTTAATGCATGATCTACAATAGCTTTATCATGGGCAGTGTCTACATCAAATATTTTTTTATGAGGGCTACGTCCCATTGCTACTATTTCTTCTACTAAAAAGTCGAAAGGTACATCATTTTCTTGCCCCATAACACCTAATTTTAAAGCTGCTTTTTTGTAACTCATGCTTAAAAGGCTTTCTCCATCCAAAATGATGCTACCACTATCTGGCTTCAACGCTCGGTAAAGGTTTTTCAGCACTGTGGATTTTCCACTACCGTTAGGGCCAATCAATCCGACAAATTCCCCTTTGTTTACATGAAGGCAAATATCGTTCACGATTTTTGTTTCACCGTAAGAAAAGGTCATATTTTCAATTTGTAAACGCATCATGTCCTCCTTTTCGCATTGCGCTTCAACATCCAAATAAATAGTGGACCACCAATAATGGCCGTAAGGATTCCCACCGGCAGTTCTTGCGGTGCAATGATCATTCTCGCTGCCACATCTACCCATACTAAAAGGATTCCGCCTAACAATGCTGAAATCGGCAACACCTTCCGATGGTCACTTCCGACAAGGAGGCGAGTGAAATGGGGAACCATAAGACCTACAAATCCAATTCCACCACTGACCGCAACCGTCACACCTGCTATAAGAGAGGCTATCAATACTAACAATATTTGCAACCGCCCTACATTAACCCCTAATGCTCCCGCACTCTCATCGCCCAACAAAAGCAAATTCAGTCCTCTATGATTGATCATCAACACAATCATACAAAATAGTAATACAACAAGCGGTAATGTAAGATAACCCCATTTTGCACCGGCAAGGCTACCCGACATCCAAAAAGTAGCACTATGCAAACCAAGCGCATTAGGTGCACTTAATGTGATAATACGCGTCAGCCCGTCCAAAATCATGGAAACTGCAACACCGGCAAGAAGCAAGTGTGTAATATTAATTCGCCCTCGCACCCTCGAAAGTATGTAAACAAGGATAATTGTAAAAGCAGACCCAATAAAGGCGCTGATGGACAGAGCATATTTCCCTAAAAAAGCAAACGTACCAAACAGCATCCCAAGTGTCGCAGTAACTGCAGCTCCGGATGACACACCCAAGATATACGGATCAGCAAGATGATTTCGCACAAGCGTTTGCATTGTCACACCGGTAACTGCAAGCGATGCACCAACTACTAGTCCAAGACCAACCCTTGGCAAACGCAAACCGAGCACAATATTTTCGTCAAGTTGCTCCCATGTACGAGGAATTGTCTCACCAAGACCAGGTATCTGACTGAGAAGTATTTTTGTAACATTCCCAAACGAAACCTTAACAGGTCCGAGTCCAACACCAAATAACAGTGACAGTAGCGCAACAATTAGCAAAATCACTGTAATCAAGAACATATTCGGGCTAGTGCGATTAAAGTTTTTTTTCAAGAATGATACTATTTTCATTTCATGATATTCCTATTCTTTTCAATCAAGTAGAAGCATACCCTAAGCAAGTATTTTTTATAATTATACAGCACTGAATTTACTCTACAAGCCCCATGGGGGGATATTTTAATATAGGAAAGTGTTTTAAGCTATTCTACTAAATGGCCAGTCTTGATGCTACCTATAAAATTATGATAAAGTAAAGATGGAAAAATATTTATCATTTGGAGAGTACAAAATGTGCAAAATTGATCATAATCAAGCACACGGGCATAACCATGATGCTACTAAACACACTTCTAGTCATACACATACGCATACAGAAACAAAAGCTGTTTTGAATCGTCTTTCGCGTGCTATTGGGCATTTAACTGCCGTACGCAAAATGGTAGAGGACGGACGCGACTGTTCCGAAGTGTTAATTCAACTTGCTGCTGTACGCTCTGCACTAAACAAAACATGTGAAATCATTTTAAAAGATCATCTCGAGCATTGTATTGTAGATGCAGTAAAAGCAGATAACATGGAGACTTTAGATGAATTGAAAAAAGCAGTAGAACTACTAATGAAGTAAGCATGAGAGCCATCTCATGCTTAATAAATAAGATTATATTTTTAAAAAAACAAATACTTTATAAATATTTTGATTCATCACTCCTCTGCCTCTATCACTGCATTAGATTTAGATTGAGCAATCATTTTTTTCTCAGTCACTAATCTTGACTCATTAATGCCATGTTTTACAGCCATTTTAATCACATAATAAAGTAGAAAATAGGATGCTAAGATAATTAGTAATGTAAGCATATTAGTTACCTCCAATATAATAGAAGCATATCGCACTTAATTACGGTATGCTTCTATTAATAGTTATTGCAAACATGCTTATTTTATGATAAAAACTATAAACTTCGTGTTAGGTGCTGTAATTCGGCGCTTCTTTTGTAATTTGCACATCATGCGGATGGCTTTCCCTAAGACCTGCACTGGTAATTTTAATAAATTGCCCGGTTTCAATTAGTTCAGAAATTGTGGCAGCTCCACAATACCCCATCCCTGCTCTCAATCCTCCGGTTAATTGATAAATCGTATCTTCAGCCGGTCCTTTGTAAGCAACACGACCTTCAATACCTTCCGGAACAAGCTTCTTCGTTCCTGTTCCTTCTTGGAAATAACGATCCTTACTTCCTTTTTCCATGGCAGCAAGCGATCCCATCCCACGATAAACCTTATAGGTACGCCCCTGATAAAGCTCAGTTTCCCCTGGACTTTCTTTACAACCAGCAAGAATACTCCCCATCATGCAAACACTTGCACCGGCAGCAATCGCTTTCGTAATATCTCCGGAGTATTTAATTCCACCATCAGCAATCACTGGTATACCAAAGGGTGCTGCAGCAGTAGCACAGTCCATAATCGCCGTAACTTGCGGCACACCAATACCTGCTACTACTCTTGTTGTACAAATAGAACCCGGCCCAATACCAACCTTAATCGCATCTGCTCCAGCACGAATTAATTCCTCCGTCGCAGCACCTGTCGCCACGTTGCCGGCAATCACTTGCAAATCCGGAAATTTCTTTTTAATATTGGCAATCGTGCGAATTACATTTTCTGAATGTCCATGCGCTGTGTCCACAACGACAACATCAACCTTTGCTTTCACAAGTAGCTCGATCCGCTCTAACACATCTGCTGTAGCACCAACAGCAGCTCCAACCAGTAATCGCCCGTTCTTATCTTTAGCAGAATTCGGAAATTGAATTGCTTTTTCAATATCTTTAATCGTAATTAAGCCTTTTAAATGACCAGCTTCATCAACTAGTGGTAGCTTCTCAATTTTATATTTAGTTAAAATTTCCTTCGCTTGCTCTAAGTTAGTGTTTTCGGGCGCAGTAATTAAGTTTCCTTTCGTCATCACTTCAGAAATCTTTTTATTATGATTTGTCTCAAAACGAATATCACGATTCGTAATGATGCCAACAAGCTTTCCATTTTCCACAACTGGCACACCAGAAATGCGATACTTGCTCATTAAACCATCCGCTTCATGCACAAGATGGTCTGGTGATAAGAAAAACGGATCAGTAATTACACCATGTTCAGAACGCTTCACTCGACTCACTTCATCAACTTGCATCTCTATCGGCATATTCTTATGAATAATTCCGATTCCACCTTGACGTGCCATTGCAATAGCCATTTGAGATTCTGTTACCGTATCCATCCCCGCGCTCATAATGGGAATATTCAATTTAATTTCTTTTGTTAACCATGTTTCCACGTTTACCTCATTTGGTAAAACTGTTGATTTAGCCGGAATCAACAAAACATCATCAAAAGTCAAACCTTCTTTAACAATCTTAGCCATGTAACTGCATCCCCCTGGATTATTTTTCTGGCTAGTGTAGCAAAGATATACTAGAAAAGTCAATTGTTTTTTAAGGAACCGCATAAAATATATAAAGTAAAAAAGCATTTGACAGCAAGGCAAGCTTCAGGTAGAATATTTACTCAAATAAAGGCGATGACGGAAAGAAAGATATCCTAACTTAGCATGTCTGGCGATAATGCCAGCATTTCAGAGATCCTGCGGTTGGTGTAAGCAGGTGCAAGCGGATATGTAAATACATTCCTGAGCTAGTGCGCTGAAAAGTGATCCTAGTAGGCACACTCGGAACCCACCGTTATCAGGGCAGGGGTTTATTGACTCCTTAATGAAGCGGCGGCTGCCTCAAGCCGCAATCAGGGTGGTACCACGGGAAAATTCTCTCTCGTCCCTGAGCAGGTCGTTACTTGCTCAGAGGACGAGTTTTTTTATACTTGAGCAAGAATATAGTGTAAAGGGGAGAAATGACAATGACCAATGTCAAATTTTTATCAGGGGAAAACATTCCACTTGAAATGCATAAAATACGCATGGTACAACGAGTACACCTGTTGCCTGTGGAGGAGCGCCTACTACGAATGCAAGAAGCTGGGTTTAACACCTTTTTGCTGAAAAATCGTGATGTATTTCTTGATATGCTCACAGATAGCGGCGTCAATGCTATGAGTGAAAACCAGTACGCCGCAATGCTGAAAGCTGACGATAGCTACGCTGGGTCGGAGACATTTTACCGATTGGAAGCAGTACTACGCGATATGTTCGGCAAAGTGCATTTTTTGCCTGCACACCAAGGGCGCGCTTGTGAAAACATTATTTCACGAGTCCTAGTAAAGCCAGGTCAGGTTGCGTTGATGAACTACCATTTTACAACAACAAAAGCGCATATTCTCCTGAATGGTGGCGATATTGAAGAACTGATCATTGATGAGGGGTTAAATATCCAAAGTGACAACCTCTTTAAAGGCAATATGGATATCGGTAAGCTGAGCGAGGCAATCAATCGACTTGGCAAAGAAAAAATTAGCTTTGTCCGCATTGAGGCAGGGACGAATTTGGTCGGCGGACAGCCAGTTTCCCTACAAAACATGCGCGAAGTGTCCAGCATTTGCCGCAAAGCAGGCATAAAGTTGGTTTGTGACGCAAGTCTTTTGGCAGATAATTTGTACTTCATCAAAACACGCGAAACGGAGTTTGCTCATGCTCCTCTTAAAGAAATTACGCGTGAACTTGCATCGCTTATGGACGTTATTTACTTCTCAGGACGTAAGTTGGGGGCAGCGCGCGGTGGAGGTATTTTAACATCTGATGATACGTTATTTGCCCACATGCGTGAACTAGTTCCATTATTTGAAGGTTTTTTGACCTATGGTGGAATGTCGGTACGGGAAATGGAAGCCATGACAGTAGGTTTAGAGGAGACGCTAGACATCGATGTAATCAGCCAAACCCCTATTTTCGTGGAAGCTTTGTGCAATGAACTCATTGCTAAGGGAATCTCTGTTGTAACACCGCCCGGCGGGCTCGGCTGCCATATAGATGCCAAGCAATTTTGCGCACATATCCCACAAGCTGAATATCCATCAGGTGCTCTAGCTGCTGCATTATTTATTGCAAGCGGCGTGCGCGGAATGGAGCGAGGTACACTTAGCGAACAACGCAATGAAGACGGTACAGAATGTCTTGCGGACATGGAATTAGTTCGTCTTGCTATACCAAAGCGTGTATATACGCTATCACAGATCAAATACACCGCAGACCGAATTGCATGGTTGTTTGAGCATCGTCATTTAATCGGTGGTCTGACTTTTACAGAAGAACCAACAGTGCTTCGTTTCTTCCTTGGTCGTCTACAACCTTTAGGAGACTGGCCAGCTGCATTGGCAAAGCAATTCCGCAAAGATTTTGGAGAGAGCTTATAGAAATATACACAAAATAATAGAAGAAGTCTCTAAAGACTTCTTCTATTATTTTGACTACACTTCTTGCTTCTCTAAATACTCCTCAAGCACTTCTTCAACCTCATCATATGCATCTTCAGTTGAATTACTCACTTTGTATTTAAGCTTCTTACCACTCTCAACAATTGAATCCTTTACGCTAATTCCTTTGTCTTTAGCAATTGAAATCCACTCTGAGCCTTTTTCACGAATGTCCCCTGTTTGCTCATACAAATCTGCTGACTTCTGCTTAATGTCCTCTCGCAATTCTCTGCCAGACTTCGGTGCTAGTAGCAAAGAAGTTACTGCCCCAACTGCCGCACCAATAATTGCACCAACTACAAATCCTTGTTTTTTAGCCACTTTGACCACTCTCCTAATCCTTTTGCTGCTTCTTATTTTGAAAATATCTCTTACCAACCTCAGTTGCTAAAGCTAGCCAATTACCTTTTCCATTCTGCTCTGACTTCGATGGGTTACAAATACCGAAATTAGCGAATGACGCTTTCACTTTTGTCAGTGACTCACCAACATCATGCACTAAATCAAAAACAACATTTAAGCTTTCCGATTTATATTGTAAATCATCTGCCAAGCGATTCGTTTTTTTGATTAAAATTTCTGTCTCTGTTGCAATACCTTGTAACTGTTTCTCCATACCTGATAAAGTCTGATCTATAGACTTGACAGTACGACGTACAGACACCAATGTAGCAGAAAGGTATATCACGAAAATTAAAAATGCAACTGCAAATACTAAGGCACTAATGTAGAGAACATCTATCATTTCCATTTGACTACCCTCCTTAATATTCTTTATTTTTACCTATACTATACACGATTTTTTGAAAAAACTAAAGTCCCTACCATCCTATTATTTTTTATATCGTAAGAATATTATGAACACATTAAAAATTATTTATTTAACTTTTTAGCATAAAAAGGGTAAAATAAAATTATGATCATTTATTAATAAAAAGGAGTTAATGAACTATGAGAGATCCACGAATTCAACAGTTAGCACAAAATTTAATTAATTATTCAGTAAACTTAAAAAAAGGAGAAAGAATTTTTATTGAAAATACCGGTTCTTTTAAACGCGACCTCGTACTGGCATTAGTTGAAGAAACCTATAAAGTCGGCGGAAAACCATACGTGGCAATCAAAGATGACCAGATAGAAAGAGCATTACGGATGGGTGCGACACTAGAACATTTCAATGAGCTAGCTGAGTATGAAGTGAATATTATGAAAGACACAGACTGTTATATCGGTTTACGTGCGAATGACAATATTAACGAGTTATCAGATGTACCGGCAGATAAGGAGAAAATATATAAGCAAACGATTTGGGATAAAGTACACCACCAACACCGCTTACATAAGCGCTGGGTGATTTTACGTTATCCATCACCTTCCATGGCACAAGCGGCTAAAATGAGCACAGAAGCCTTTGAAAATTTCTTTTTTGAGGT
>Ga0131853_10015795_pt1 | contig 13800 bp, 8 predicted proteins | sample TergutLab28metaG_FD_92764 | JGI IMG/M metagenome (GOLD analysis project Ga0131853, IMG submission 92764) | Labiotermes labralis P1 segment gut microbial communities from Petit-Saut dam, French Guiana - Lab288 P1 (version 2) (version 2) | ecosystem: Host-associated > Arthropoda: Insects >... | reverse complement strand
CTCCTGAAGATGGACGTATTAACGTCTGAAACATGTTGAGCAATATATAATAAAGCAAGTGTCATCTAGTTGGTCTACCTTTATTCAAATATCAAGATGATGCACGGTCCAATACGCATAAGTGAAACCTGTTTCTTGCGTAACTTGCAATCATGATCGCTGATGTTATATGATGATGATGATGATGATGATGATGATGATGACGACGACGACGACGATGATGGTGATCATCGTCACAATCACCATTACCACCACAACCACGAAGAGCTAACTCTCACTAATAGGAACGCGGTTTTCACGAACAAGGTAAATATATCACCCACGACGGAGACATCGAATTCAAAACTGTGACCAATAAATTTAGATACTCCATACTGGGACCTTATGCCAGCAGCTTGTTCACATTTCCGAATGCCAAGTAGCACTCTGATGCCCTTTACATATAGCACAAAAGCATCTGACGCTAACTGATCCAGAAATTTTCGGCATTATCAGTTATGGAATCTGAAGCTACAAGAACCCGCCATAGATTTCGACCCTAAGGCAGAAGAATCCAAGCCACATCTTCACACGTCATTTATTTTATGATCAATTTTAATGTTATCCTCCCGCCTACTTGTAGCTCTCCCAAGAACTTTCTCTCCTTCAGGTTTCCCGAGTAAAACTCTGTATGCATTTCTCATTACCTGTACGCGTGCTACTTGCTTAATTGAGGTAACAAAACTTATAATTTGCCAATTACAATGGCTGTGTACTGTCCTCTGCCACCTCAACCCTGGTATCGTGGATTCGAATGTCATTTGGGGCATGGATGCGTACCTTTCATACCGTGTAGGTACAGGTCTTGCGACAGGCTAGTTCCTTCTCCCAACAGATATGTACGTAAATTAAGATTAGAACATAAGCACTTGCACCCGGAAAACGGGAAGCACCGACAGGCACTGGCCTGCAGTACCATACAAATAAGTGGAGTAGGTACAGTTTTTGTTCATGCTACTTGGAAAGAGAGAACATTAACTGATCAGAAACATAACGGGGATATCAATGAACAGGCATGTAACTGACACAGTAAAGTAAAAGTGTTACAAGAGAGTCTTAGAAACCAACGCGTGTAACTCCACTGTAGTTACATATATCATACATTACGCAAAATGACAGATTTCTTGTTCATGTTACTGGAACGCCTTTATCTCTATTACACCTCGCAGGTTAGAGTACAGGATAGCGTTCCTTATTTACCTCAAGCTACATCACATCGAACAGCAAGGGTCTGAGAAATGAATTCTGTAAACTGACACCACTAGCCTTTCCAAGATAATGTTGGCGGGAAAATGTACGAAAGCAATTTATCACCTGACCCCTAGCATACAATCGTATGAGTCGGTCAGAATAGTATTTAGTTGCACGAAAATTATTGTCCATGCTGTGAATGGTTACAAGGCTACGGCTATTTATGATTTCCTCGTACGAAACAAATGAAACAACTACCTGCTGGCACGTAGGTGAGCCAAGTAGTGTGTCCACTTTCACCAATAATTGAATCATTAATCACGTACTATTTAACACTATGAATCTATAGTCTCAATGTTGTTTTATGACGTACAAACACGCGACTTTTTCGCCACAAACCTGATCGTTTAATTATGTTAGAGGGACGGGACAAAAGTACAGGCACTGCTATAAAAACTGGATATCTGTTCCGTGTGCGATTTATGCTTCACAATAGACGTAGTAGTCACATATCCCTTACTGATGACGCATAAATTGTGTGGAATAACACAGTGACATCAAGTACACAAGGACACATCTTAAACTGACACGTGCGATTTGCTACCTTCAATATATCGTAACCTCGAGACAGATAACGTTTTAGTACAGTTTGTACCACTCGCTACCGAACTCAACATTTCTTTAATAATTTTACCACTAATGAGGATATTGCAACGAAATTTGAAGCGGACTACAGACACATTCCTCTTCATTTCTCACACAACGAACGTACTCCTGTCCAAATTTCGTTGCAATATCTTCATTGGTGTTAAAATTATTAAAGAAATGCCGGGTTTGGTAGCGAGTGGGACACACTGTACATACGTTACATTTTGGCGCGTTCACGTAACCACTGTTGCCATGGAAACGCAACAATACATTTTCTTTTTATTATTGTCGGCGTAGATGTAGCTGTTAACAATATAAAAGTGTTCAGTGTTGCCACAAAAATGAAAGAATGGGTTCCCTTTGCGTTGTTCACTAGCTATAGTATATTCCGTACTGCTGTTATCAATAGTACGTACTAAATATTCTGAGTGTGTGTCTGTAGCCGTAGCTACCCGGCATGAAAAGAGCATGCGCCGTTATTAATTTACATCTGTGTCCCGTCTGGCTCTACCAAACCTTTCCCGCACTGTCTCATGAACGGCACGAACTTCGGTAAAAGACACCGAATATAAAATGTGTGTTTTGATTTTCTCTACAACTTTTGTCTGAAACATTTCTCATTCTGAGAAGAAATGAGCGAGATTTTATCGTACAGTATATGAACATGGATCTCCATGTAAAGCACCCGTTATTCTTGTCTTATTTTAATGAAAATTGAAGTTCCTTGACAGATTGCATTAAAATCCTCAAATGTCAAATTTCATGAAAACCCGTCCTGTGGATGCCGAGAAGTTGCAAGCGGACAGGCACGACGACACTAACAGCCGCTGCTTGTAGTTGTGTGAAAGAAACCTGTCATGTGGTTCTCGAATAGGCCCAACCCATCCCGACATTTCCGGTAAGGGTATTTCAAAGTTAACATTTCAACAACTTTACTACAATTCAACATAATTTTATAAAACACTGAAAATGAGAAACAGAAAACCTACGCGACACTTAAACCAAAGGTACATAAATTCTGGCCGCCAGGACGTCCTGATTAAATTTGTTACGGAGGCCCCTAATATTTGTGAATCTTGAGTATGGGACTTGTTTACCGTCATCGTTCAGGCACCTAAAATTTTGAGATGGCACCGAGACTTGTGGCAAAATTTTGCACTGCTGACTTGAATCATGTTCTCAGATTTTTTGTTATTCAAAAATCTTGCGTTCGCAGAATTTTGCGTTTTTGATAAGGCACTGAAGGTTCGAACATCTGTATACGTAATCATGATGGATGTCCTAACGCTACACAGAATTTCTGACATGACGCTACAAAATTATGCACCCTTTCTAGTCACTAATACATACCGAAAACAAAATTCAAAATTTCAGAACTACTAATACCATTTTCCGTCCATAATTACACTATCCCCAACAGCATTTACTCTGACACTACACTGTGATATTAGTTCGGGGTTTCACATTCATGGCGCTGAGGTAAACCTTCCCACCTCACACTCATACATTTCCTACGAATTCTCTTCCGTCGTTTGAACCTTACGTGAAAAAACGAACAGCCACTGATATGAGAACCGATAAACCACAGAAACAAAACCGGTGTCATTGCCCAAGCTGCCAGTCGACGGACAGCCGGTTTCGATTCCAGGCCAGACAGTGTCGAATTCTTAATGGACAAAGCAGCACTGGGACAGGTTCTGTCACAGAGTACTTCGGTCCATTTGTCAGTATTATTCCACCACTGCTCTATAATGATTCATCTATCACCGACGCTACATAATCTTAACGACCAACGACGTAGTTAAGTAACACTCTTAAGGAGAAGATAAATGGAGACAATAACGGAAGGATAATTGCATAAATACGGGAGTACTTCCTAGGAAACATATTCTGTCGAAACTATGTTCAATAAAATTAAACTTCGTCTAATTTTAGTGGGTTATGGGATCTACTTGATTTGAAACAGTAACTGACACTTCGGCTATTCTGCACAGCTGTTACATTACACATTACGCACAGTCAAATAAAATGGGAAGCATATCATACATTGTTACTATATAAGGATATGGAAAGCGGCAGTAGTGGCCTGTGATAGAATGATTAGAGAACACCACATTACAGGGATGTTGACAGTTCGATTCGCAGCAGGAGGAAGAGCGTCCAAACCAGCTGTAGTGTTCACTCATCCTCATCTTACTGTCCCCGGAGTGAAGTAGGCGGGGTGATAAGATGAACACTCAAGTCACCTCCATATAGTGTCTAGGTTAATATTAAATGGAGCTGTATCTCCATTCCCCCATATACTTTAATGGTGTGCACAGTGACAGTGACAACCGGTCACGGCCTAACTAGACGGTGCGTTATCTCGGATCTTCATTGCAGAAAAGTAAGAAAACCCTCAGATATTAGAGCCGATTTGGAATTTATGACCAGGAAATTCTATATATCAAGCCTTAAAAATCATTTAACCACGACATTCCGTGTTCCAAGCTACAACCAAGACGGCATTCGCCAGAAAAAACGTAGTAACCAGATCGGGATTGGAACCAGGTACATCCTGAATGCAGGACCCCATGCTGCTAGCGACCGCTGCTCCAGCATGGTTGGTATTTGGTTGTACAAATGTTCTCGCATGACATTACACCCACCTACATTCTTGCTTGTATTGCAGAACGGACTTGCCGTTCACATGCCACTTCTCACCTTGTGTGCGGTGCCGGTTTTTACGCGTCTGCTCCTACGTAATTCATAGTCTAGTTCCATGAACAGATGACAAATTCTTAGTCATGTGCACTTCGGTATTGCAAAGATTACCGGACAGACACCTGATGATGGATGAGTGTCTGGAAGATGATTATTTTAATAACGTGTATTTGTGAAAGTGTTATCGTATTAGCATCCAACCGACAACATTTCTACACGTCTGATTCTACATAATTCATAGACTGGTATGTACCATGAACAGTTGACAATTCTTAGTCATGTGTATTTTGGTACTGCAAAGATTACCGGACAGACACCTGATGATGGATGAGTGTTTGGAAGGACATATGTGATTATTTTAATAACGTGTATTTGTGAAAGTGTTATCGTATTAGTATCCGGCCGACAGACGACTTTTTTTTATCAACTTTGGCATTTCGAAACAACGTGAAGATTTATCATTCTTTTCTGCCGTTTGCATCATCATGCAACAGGAGCTCAGAGTTTCGCTAATTGCTAAAAGCAGCTGTCTTTTATCATATTATCCTAACATCCAAATAAGTCATATTAATAATGCCTTATGTAAAGTATATTGATGTTACGGCCTTGGGTAATGTTAAAAGGTAAAGATCAAGCATCGTTGCCTTGTATGCGGCACTATATTTATGTTGACGCTGTGTACTGTACAAGAGCTTGTACGGTACTGTCGTGTACTGTACTGTACAAGAGAAAGGTTTAATTGCTTGCGAAGTACTATATGATACTACGTGGGCTTCTTTCTCTGATAGTACATTCTTGACTTTAACAGAAAATACGATTCCTTGAAGGGGACCGCGGTAGCACAGTGGTTAAGTTGCTGTGCTACAAATCGTTGGTTCGATCCCAGCTGGTGTCATTGGAATTTTCCATTGACATAAAATCCTTCCGATCGCACTGTGGCCCTGGGATCGACTCAGCCTCTAACAGAAAAGGCGGTCGGTGCGTAAGGCTGACAACCTTACCACCATCCTGTGCCGCTGTCACGAAATCTGCGAACCTTAACTTCCTGGAACCCTCTGGGCCACTCCAGGCCTGTAATGGGACTGCTTTACCTTTTTACGATTCATTGAAGGGAAATAACAACATATTGAAAGAAGGAAAGTAAATTGCATGTGACATAAGAATGTTTCTGCTACGTTTACAGTTGGTATACCTGTATGACATAATTAGTGGCACCAGAAGTGGTACAAACAACACAAAAATTACCATTCCTCTTTTAGGAACGTAAATCGAGATCCTTCAAAACAACATGCTACAGAAGTAGGTGTGACCCCACTCTCTCTCTCTCTCTCTCTCTCTCTCTCTCACTTCCCAGTGTCTGAGTAAAGTTATTACTTATTAGAGAGCGTGATATTGCTTTTTTCAGAGACTTGTGTAAGGTTTGAATTACAACACCCCGCGCACAATACACCAGACTTTCCCCACTAGTGGTTACTAGCGTTATTTACGGCTCAAACAGCCCTATAAACCTGTTTGCTCCACCAGCAGGACAGCTCTATACCCACAAGTTATGTTCATGTGGGAAATGTCGTATGTTTTCGTATACAAGCAGTAGGTTTTACAACAACCTACGTTCTTCGTTATTCATATATTATACTGCATACACTTGCTCAGTTTCAATACCCCGATACCGCCAGTGTGATAAATATTATTGCCAAAGGTTTTAACATATGTCTGACTAAATATTCAGTTACCAAAACCGTTACTACAGGTTTTAGCCCACCCGAGTTCAGGTTTTATGTCGAGAGATTGATGCGCTGGTCTAAAGTGAAGGTATCCGTGCTACGTAGGTGTCTGTTGTTTATCACTATAACATACCACATCTCTGTAAGACTTGGAACTGAGGTGTTTTTAGTTTAAAAAAAATAACACGTAAAATCGTCTAAACGCTTTTTGAGCAAGCTATTATTATTATTATTTATCATATTTATCACGCAATAATTAAAAGTACAATTACATATGCAGCAGAAACATGGCGTTTAAAAGCAAAAACGGTAGCAAAACTGAATTCCACAGAAATGGACTTTTAGTGACGCTCGGCTCAATCTCCAGGAAGGACAAAATTAGGAATACCATTATTAAACAAAAAAAATGAATGTAGTAAGGTCTCTTTTAGACCATATTAAAACCAAACGACTTCAATGGTATGGATATGTTCAAAGAATGGAAGAGGGGAGATTACCAAAAGAAGTTATGAAATGGGGCCCAGCAGGGAGAAGAAAACGAGGTAGACCTAAACTTACCTGGGCGGAAGGGATTAGAGGACTGATGGGAGAAAAGGGATTCATGGAAGAAGACTGGAATGACAGAGGCAACTGGAGGAAGAAGATAATATAATTGTCAAATGGGCGCAGGAAGATGTGGAAACATTGTAAAAACTGCTAAATAAAATAACAATAATAATAATTATTAATATTATTACTACTATTACTACTACTACTATTTACTGCAACTGAGTTGTCACTCGGTGCCAGTAGTCCTTACACTAGATACAGACAAAACAAAAATAGATATACATAAACTAAACAATGCAAAAAACACAGTACTAAGTGCACTGTTCAAATCAGCACATTACTGACTTCACAAACGAAGCACTCTGTATGGAAACGGTTTATGAACTGCAAAGTTAATTCATCGTCATCCAACATTCTATGTAGGCCTATTGATACTGAGGCACGGAAGTGTAGCTCCACGTATGCTAAGCGGATGTGAGTGATCACTTTCACAGCCCAGCGGCTTTGCCACCGGAGGAACAGTACCTGTTCTACCCATCGACTAGGATCCTGGTTCCACCCAGGGTCAGTGTGGAGAAGAAAAGCCGTTCCTGCCCCTGTCGGTAATAGGAGAACGACTCTGCTGTTGTACAGCCAGCCGGTTGTGTAGTCACTGTAACGTAGAGCATGTTTAAAATTTTATTTAATGTAGCACTGACAGGGAATATTCTGTAAGGTTATTATGAAGTACACGCTGTTAACTGCAAGATTATGACTATAATTTAATATATTTCCTAAGTAATTTGATTCTGTGAGCAGTTTATGAATTATATAAAATTTAAAAGTAATAATTCCATAACGTCATCTAAATATTAATAAGTACTGAAGAGTGGTGTCGCAGTAATTCTCGATATTTATTGGTCATTTTCCGTTAATTAATCTGCACACGTTGTCACAGATTATTCCTCCTGTAGCACTTCCTTCGTTCGGCATTGCAGGTCCTGTTGACGTGAAGAAGGCAAATATTTTTTAATGCACGCGACTTGCTTGGTGATATTCCTGCACTGCCATTTTTTCTTCCTTTTAGCTTTCTGCTAAACTCTATCAATGCGGGTGTTTATCTGAATTACTTACAAAAATGCAGTTACTGCCTCAAAGAAAACACAACCTGTGTCCATTACAAAAACCAGGTGCTTATTGTTTTTAGTGAAAACGGGTTTTAAGAATCTTACAAAACACACAACTAATATGTGCAGAGTTTCTTAATCTTACAGCAGGTGGTATATATAGTTACCACCGGGCTTCAGAAGGTCAAAATACTATAAATAAAACATGACAGCAGGAAATCATATGGTAAGATTATTCTGGACCATTCTGTAGATAATGGAGTTCAGTAAAAAGACGACTGAACGTCTACAAGGAAACACAATTCGTATGTGTCAGTACTGTGAAGAACACAACCTTGGCCCCCTCAACGAGGGTAATACGTTCATACGAAAAGCCCGGAAAGACTAACCCAGCTACAAAACGTCACGTCCACAGAACATAAACACGTGTGAATTTGCACTTTATAGACACATCACATAATTAACCGTCCGAGCTACATTGTGTTGCCTGACGAGAGGAAGAGGAGGAGGAGGAGGATAATAAAAAGGTGGTGACGACGCGGCGGTGGTGGTGGTGGTGGTGCTGGTTGTGGTGATGGTGAAGTAGTGATGGTGTTGAGGTAGTGAAGGTGGTGGTGGTGGTGGTGATGTAGTGATGGTGGTGGTGGTGGTGGTGGTGGTGGTGGTGGTGGTGGTGGTGAGGTAGTGATGGTGGTGATGGTGAAGTAGTGATGGTGATGGTGTTGAGGTAGTGATGGTCGTGGTGGTGGTGGTGAGGTAGTGATGATGGTGGTGGTCGTGGTGGTGGTGAGGTAGTGATGGTGGTGGTGGTGGTGATGATGATGTAGTGATGGTGGTGGTGGTAATGGTGGTGGTGGTGGTGAGGTAGTGATGGTGGTTGTGGTGGTGGTGAGGTTGTGCTGGTGGTGGTGGCGAGGTAGTGATGTTGGTTGTGGTGGTGGTGAGGTAATGGTGGTGGTGGTGGTGAGGTAGTGCTGGTGGTGGTGGTGACGTAGTGATGGTGATGGTGGTGGTGGTGGTGGTGATGATGATGGTGGTGAGGTAGTGTTGGTGGTAATGATGATCGTGGTGAGGTAGTGATGGTGGTGGTGGCGGCGGCGGAGGTGGTGGTATTGATTGTGGTTACTACGAATAGATGGCAATGTTAGAAACGTTCGGGTAAATCAGTTGTTATTATTTAAAGTTACTTCTTAACCTCAGTCTAGAAACATCGGCAGAAAACCGGAAATTGTCACGAACAGGAAACGCCGGCTAATACATTCCACGACATTAACAGAGAAATCATGTTGGCATGCTGGCACACTTGTTAAGAACGTGTGCACTGTTTGTTCATAGCTTTACGACGCAGCAATTACGAGTAATCCTTTCTACTTAGCAGTAACAAAGCATAGCACCACAATCAATAGTTCCATACTTTCTGCTAGCCGCATTAATTATTTCATCTCCTGCTCCAAACCAACTTTCTGACATCCCGACATGTGACTGACGAACAAGCACGTACCGGATATGTTCCACATTCCACATGAATGTTCTACGAACAATATAATTATCGTATTGTGGGGATTAATGCTAGGTTTACCACCGGTCATTACTTGTACATTTCCTACTGCATTTTCTGAAAGCAGCATGGGGTATTGTTAACATAATAGCAGCCTATAGATAACCAGGTTGTGTTCTGGGTCTGAATAATAGACTGTCACCATAATATTAGTTATATGTTTACAAATAATAATTGTGGGTACTCACTGCAATGTCCAGCAAGGTCTTTAGAAGGCAGTTACTTACTTACTCCATGGAACAGAGTCCTTCTTGAGAAGCTAATTGGTTCTCAGCTAGTCAAGTAATTCCCCGAATTTTATGGAACCCGAAGTTTCATCACCGCATTCACAAGCACCCGCCACCTCTCCCTATCTTGAGCCACATCGATCAAGTCCATGCCCTCACATCCCTCTTCCTGGAGATCCATCTTAATACTATCCTCCCATCTATGCCTGGGTCTTCCAAGTGGCCTCTTTCCATCAGGTTTCCCCACGAAAACCCTGTATAATGCTCTATTCTCCTCCATACGTGCTACATGATCCGCCCACTACATTCTTATCGATTTGATCACCCGAAAAATATTGAGTGAGGAGTACAGATCATTAAGCTCCTCATTATTTAGTTTTCTCCATTCCCGTTACCTCATCCCTCTTAGGCCCAAATATTCTCCTCAACATCCTATTCTGAAACACCCTGAGCCTACGTTCCTCCCCTCAATGTCAGCGACCAAGTTTCACACCCATACAAAACAACTGGCAACATATATATATATATATATATATCTTAGTCTTTAAACATTTGAATAACAAACTGAAAGACAAAAGATTCTGCACCGAATGATAGCAAGCATTCCCTGTGTTCAATCTGCTCTTAATTTCTACCTGAATTGAATTTTGATTTGTTAAGGTTGTTCCCAAATATTTGAACTCTTCCACCTTTTCCAAGGAACTATTATCAGTCTTTATATTGCGACTTCGTCCCGCATTCTGATCACCAGACATGACCCTGTACTTAGTTTTACCAGCATTCACTTCTAGACCAATCTCCTTACTACAAACTAAAAAAGATTCTGTGTTTTTCTTTATAGTATGTACGCTTTCATCAAATATACACGTATTAACATCATCCATAAACCAGAAGCTGATGTGCACCATTTAATTTCAAGCCATCCTGGTTTACCTGAACCCTCCTAATGGCATACTCTAAAGAAAAGTTGAAAATCAATGGCCTTAAAGCGTCTCCTTGTTTCAAACCATTCCTAACAGGAAACATGTCAGACAGATGCTTGCCAACCCGGACTATGCTATTGGTTTCATTTAGAGTTGGTAGTTACTATTTGTAAGAATGTCTGTTAGAGTCCAGTTGAAATGTGATGGCACCCGGTGACGCACAGGAGCGGGAGTGAAGGGGAAACTAGCGAATGGAGTGGGCAGCCAGTACTCTCCACACTACCTGGGAACATTGTGTATCCAGCATTACTACCGCTGATGCACACATCTCGGCTGCCAGTAGCCAACTGAACTGACGCTACCGCTTATTTAAATGGACTCGTCCGTTTCGGCGAAAGAGGAAATATGGTTTCTGCGCGTGTGCCAACACATTTCAAACGCAGTCTACCTGCCAGCCATCGACTGGAAGTGAGTTAGTTACCTCTAGCATGCCTACTGATTAGCTAGGACATTTCTGCGTTAGGATTTATTTCCTGACATTTGAGGTTCTCACAGAGGTTTTGCTGAGTTCCAGTCTCCTGTGATAAGACAGCGTGTAGATTGGTAAGTTGTTTCCGACGATTCGGAGGAGCCTGCTGCCTCCATAGTAGCCAAAGAAGAGTGATTACTTGGACCCTGAAGATGAAGGCGGTCAGTTCCTCCGTAACGCTGATAACTGTGTTGCTCCCCTCTGTTACTCTCTGTCATAAACTAGAACTTATCACATTACGAGTATCAAAGCTATTCCAACCGATCTACAAGACGGTTACTTTAACTACACAGTAAGACCAACATCTGAAAATACAGGGTCGTTGAAATTTGTCAACGTGAAAGCGAAACGGCGTTAAACAAGAAATGCCTGTGAATTCGATACAAACGGTGAAGAACGCGGAATGGAACGTGGAGAAAATGACGAAAGAATTAAGAAAACATTAACTTATAATCCTGACGAGAGGATGAACCCACGACTCGTATAAGAGAGGGAGAGGTGTCACATATACGTGTATATTCAGAATGCTGTCGCAATATTTTGTGATAAATGTACAGTATCCTGTGTTCGTCCCCGTCTGAATAATATTTACGACCTGATTCACTAGTTTCTAAACACACTCGGTTGGAAGATGATGAAGACCCTCAACATGTCCTGCTGACCACGGCCGGAAGATGGCAGCAACGGAGGAGGCAGCGCCAGCCGGTAATAAATTATTGTTATTGCTACCACGCTGAGATATAAACGAGCAACATCCATGCAACCACTACATTCATCAGCTATTTTTTGCCATCTTTCATTCTGATGTTATTACTTCATTCCGTTCCATTAAATATCATCGTACATGATTTTGAGCACGTCTTTTTTGTTATTCTTTTTTATATTTCGTCTTAGTATGAAGCTCGTAAATCTTAGTAACGGGATTTTTCATGTGAAGGAAAGAAACGGGCTAAAGCAAACGCAATGTAGCACGGAATAACGTGTGCTGAGGGCGACGTGATATATAGTAGTATATAAAGGTATATAATAGTTAATAATAGTATATAATAGTTAATTCATTCCAGCAGGAGGATATTACGTCTATTGAACACTGTCCACTGCCTGACTTGCGGCTGTTCTCCCGTATTCAGGTGGCAGGTCAGCAGCACGCTGACAGTTAGTTAGCTTCTTCTTTCAACACTAGTGGCGACTACTGGATTTGAACCCAGAACTCTATAGTTGCATCTGCAAAGGAACTACGAAAAGCGACTGTTAGCTTCGTCATATCTGCCCGTCCTTCGTCTGTCGGTCCGCGTGGAACAACTGGACAGATCTGGTGAAAACTGGCATTGGAGATTTCCACTGCAGTTTATCGAATTTTACAATTCCTCTTAAAATCGGAGAAAATAAGAAGAAACATTCGAAGAAGACGAACGCACATTTACGACTAATTTGGTTATTAATATTACGTAGGTTACCCGTGTTTCTATGCCTGTAATGTTCACGTGGATAACCATTTACCAAGGCTACCAATGTTAATTTGTTCCTATGGTTACGAAAACCGGCCTGAAGTTCCCCCACCCTCCACTTTGTCGAGTATTATAAGATCTTACTCTACCTGCTACGACGTACCGAACGATTTCGATGGCCATATGTGATTTTCGGATATAATCTCACAACAGATTTTTACGAAAACAAGATGGGAGGCGTGAAGTAGACTGATCTGGCTCAGGATAGAGACAAATGGCGAGAGAATGTGAACGCGATAATGAACCTTCTGGTTCCATAAAATGCAGTGGAATTTCTTGACAGTCTGAGCAACTCTTAGCTTATCAATAAGGACTCAGCTCCATGGAGTTAGTTACTTAGTTAGTCAGTTAACGTATTGTATTTCTCGTCCTTACCGTGCGTTCTATATGGCCCATCTATTTTATCCCCAAATTAATTATCCTATTTTTATTTCCTTAGATAGATAAATTAGGAAGTCCTTATTCTATTCTGCTATTTCTTCGCTTTTAGGTCCTCACATTTTCTTCAGCACAGCGATTCCAGCAACGTCCCATTATATTCTTCCCTCAAGGTAAGATTCAAAATTACAGTGAATTATAACGTTTCGTTTTTCGATGGTACAGAGGAAGACAAGATATTCTGAATGCAGTCGCATCAAGCTTTTATATAAGAGTAAGAATATCATCCACTCCTATAAATAAGTAAGCAACAGCAACATGTTGTTTGTGCTCTTACGGGACCCACACAAGTGTGACCAATAGGTACAATGAGAGTGGGCACGGCGTTTTGTAACTACCTTCATAATCTGGGTTGGGATACCTCTGACAGTAAACCGAACGTCCATAGGCTTGACAACAGACGCTAGATTCTGTACAGACGCACAGAGGTTTTTCACCCGAACATGCAGAACAATTCTGATGCCCACTCATTCTGCACCGTACGAGTACCAGAGCTACAGAATTTTCAGAGGTGGTACGAGAGCTGGAAGGTTGAATTGAACACGCACAGCCCTAGGTCTACAATTGAACACGCACAGCCCTAGGTCTACAATTGAACACGCACAGCCCTAGGTCTACAATTGAACACGCACAGCCCTAGGTCTACAATTGAACACG
>Ga0131853_10015793_pt1 | contig 13801 bp, 5 predicted proteins | sample TergutLab28metaG_FD_92764 | JGI IMG/M metagenome (GOLD analysis project Ga0131853, IMG submission 92764) | Labiotermes labralis P1 segment gut microbial communities from Petit-Saut dam, French Guiana - Lab288 P1 (version 2) (version 2) | ecosystem: Host-associated > Arthropoda: Insects >... | reverse complement strand
TTCCCCGCATTTCACGGAACCCGAAGGTTCATTACCGCACTCACAAGCGTCCGCCACCTGTCCCTATCCTGGGCCAGCCCAATCCAGTCCATATACCCACATCCCACCTTCTGGAGATCCATCTGAATATTACTCGAAATTTGTAAACTCATAAGCAGCAGGAACCTTCAAAACAGCATAATGCTAAACCATTATCTCCTGCATGTGAAGTGCATGATCCTCACGCTTGATTGCGAATTATTACTGTATATTTACTTGCATGCATTCAACAATAAGAAGACCTAAACATCATCAAATTGGAGTTAAATTTAAGGGGGGGGGGAGAACTGGTAAAGTGATACATTTGGAACACAACTATGTATGGTGCTGAAAATTGGACACTTTGGGAAGTAGATCAGAAATATCTGGAATGTTTTGAAATGTGGTGCTGGAGAAGGATGGAAAAGTCCAACTGGACGTATGGTGTGAGAAAGAAGGAGTACTACAAAGAGTCAAGGAGTAGAGGAATATCGTACAAACAGTAAAAATGAGGGACGCTACATGGATTGGTCACACCTTGCATAGGAACTGCCTTTAAAAAAGGCGTTATTAAAGGAAAGATGGAATGAATTATAAATCGAGAGAGGAAGCACTATATTGCACTTAGTGGAAAACTCACTCGAAAAGAGACTATGAAATGAAAGAACGAATTTACTTTCATAAATTCTGCGAAGTATAATTACCTTTCTCTTAAATTCTAGGAGAATATACAGGATCCACTCTGCAATATCGTATGTTTTCTTTTTATCGTAACATTTTAGAAATACCAGAGATCAAGACTCCCTTCTTAATCATTAACGATACAAAGAAGTACAGAAGTTTACTCCTGGTTGAATATATTTATAAAATAACCATCTCTCTTGCTTCGTGTTCATGAAGTCTTCCTGGATCCAGAGACTTCACATCCTGAGTTTTCCTTGATTTTTCTTAGTTCACATTGGCTTGAGCCTAGAGAGCATATCAAGTGCAACAGCTCCAACTTTGTTACACACAAATTCCGATTATGTTTTCATTCACTGGTCCTTCGACATTGTGTCATTTAAACTACTAACCGCATCGTTAATCAGTAAATTAATAAACAATTTGTGAGTTTGCAAAAATTATCACATTTCAGGTACTCAGACAAACGGATATGTTTATTTAGAGGCGCTTCGATTGTATCGACTAAAAAGTAGTTACTAACTCGTGACAAACACACAGCTGTCAGTTTGTTGTGTTTATTCCTGTTCAAGTTAGGTACATGTGACATTTAAGAAACTCCTTGCGGAAACTGAAATTGGTGACAATTCAGGCACGTACATAATACTACAGTTTTAAGCCAAACGATACTAAGTTCAGTGTATATTCTGATTTCAGTAAGTTAATTCTTTCTCATAACGTCAGGAGAGGAACTTTCCTCTTCTTACAAGGACCAAAAATTAAGATAAGTTAAAGATTAATTATGAAATTTAGATATTTATTAGGCAAGGCATGTTTATGTTTTTGGTAATGTATAGGTCCGTCAATTTCACATTAATTACTATTAACATGAAGTGTGTTTGTTTGTTTATCTGTCTGTTTGTTATTGCGTGCTGTAGCATTCGGTTTTTTTTTTAATTCTAGTGTGTACAAAAGGAAAGACGTGAAATGTTCAGATGCATTAACTGCACAGTATGCATATTTCAGTCTATATTGTTTTGTAATTGATATTTTGTTTTAGATTCTTCTCAGTCTTTAAAAACTATACATTCTAAAAGTTGTCTGGATTGTGGTGTGAATCGATGTTACATTAAATTTAAAAATTTTATAAAGCGCTTGTTTCTTGCATATGGAGATTGGGCATAACAGAAGAACTTAACGTCAAACACGTCCGAAAGGTTTCTGTAGACCAAAATACAAAATATCCGTCACTAAATATTTTTGTAACAAAAATGCACTAGCCAAAATTATTCTATGAATATGTAGATTTACTTTCAACTTCGGACATTTACATGTTTTTATCGTCTAGTAAATTCCCTTTATTCAGTACAAAAGCCCCCATTTCTACGCAATATGTGAAAGTGAAAAGGTAAAGATAAATCAGTCCCGTTAAAGGCCTAGAGTGGCACGGAGTGTTCCAGGAAGTTAAGGTTCCCAGATTTCACGACAACGGCACAGGATGGTGGTAAGGTTGTCAGTCTTACGCACCGGCCGCCTTTATCCCCAGAAAATGCTCCTGGTACTCATTTCTGTTAGAGGCTGAGTCGACCCCAGGGCCATAGTGCGATCGGAAGAATTATGTCAAAGAAAAATTCCAATGACACCATCTGGAATCGAACCAGCGACCTTCCGATTTGTAGCACAGCACCTTAACCACTGTGCCACCGCGGAATATATGAAAGTACCATGACGAAAATTATAGATAATTGGCACTATACATTCATCTCCAGTTCTTCAGACTCCTAACAGGTGACAGAAAAAATATTTACAACTGCGAGAAAACCAGTCAAGAAAAAAACAAGACCGTAGCTACAGATAAATGCAGTATAGTCACTTAAACTTAAAAATATGCTTTTAAAATTCGTGTTATCAACGCTTTACAGTCGAGAGGTTATTAGATAAAGTAGGTTCAGATTTTGAAACCAGAAGCATCTTTGTGGGGTTTGTGGTGACAATATTGGCTCTGGGGCAAATGTTACTCCGAGTTATTCCAGTTTTCCTTGTCAATATCCTTCTATCAGTGCCGCATACTCATCTCATCTTCAAAGTTACGCTTGCCAGATCGTACGCGCGAAGTACGGGGACAGTGCAACAAAAATGAAAACCATTCCTTGTTCGGCGAGCATTAAGAAAGTAAAACATGTTCTTTGACTGCCCAGTTTTTAAAGTGTGAAATGCAGATTTATTATTATACCACATAAACTGATGATAAGGACGTGACTGCTTCAGTTTTTGATGTATATTTATTGTTTAGCTGCATCTGAATTCCTAAACTCATTACCTATGTTAAAGTATTTTCAATACGTTCTTATTGTTTTCATATGCATACCATTTAGCTTCCACCAGCCTGTGACAGACGAAACCTCGCTAGAAATATTTGCGAAACTCCTAAAATGATGAGAATTTTATGCAAATTTATGTAGAACAAGGATACTTACTGCTGAATTTTCAACAACAGCATTGTTCATAAAAGGTTGTACTTAAGCGAACCCTTACTGTGTGGTCCAGATTCGTTGAACAGTAGTGTGATTACGTATTACAGAAACGCAGAATACATAACAAAGCAATCGATTTTAAAAGTCCCTTAAAATTTAAATTTGTGTATTAAACACTGAATCGTGAAACGATAATGCCAATATGCTAACAACGAAAATTATGCTATCAAAATACGATTATTACTTTATTTAACTTTTGAAAGCACAGTCGTTATGAGAACCGATTGATTTAGCATAAAAGCCTAAAATTTTAGACATACAATAGCTCATTAGCGACAACAGTGTCACAACTCAAAATCTGTGATTCTTCAGGAGAAGATTTTAAAATATTTGAAGTGCTATAATTTGCTATGAGTGCAACGACGACACAACTGCTCTCCAGCGGCGAGTCTTGCAAACTGCGTTATGACACTATACCTGTTAAAAGTGCATCTGCAAACGTTTCTTTCTATAACAATAACTAAAAAATGTCAAACTTTGATTTGTGACACTTGTGTCGCAAATGAGCGGAATGTATTTAATTGTTTTAGGTGCTTTCGCAAAATTTCGAAAAGCGACTATTAGCTTCGTCATGTCTGCTTGTCCGCTTCTCCATCCACCCACATGGAGCAACTCGGCTACCAATGAGAGGATGTTTATTAAATTTGATATATGAGGTTATTTTCCAAATTCTGTCGAGAAAATTCAAGTTTCATTAACATCTGACAAGAACAACAGATACTTTACACGAAGACCCACGTACTTTTGTGATAACATCTCGCTCAATTCTTCTTAGAATGAGAAATATTTCAGACAAAGTTTGTAGAGACAAACAAAGCACACCCCTTATGTTCCATGACTTTCTTTCGAAAATCATGCCGTTTATAAGATAACGTGGAAAATATTATACAGCCAGACAGGTCACAGATGACAATACGGCGCATGCGCACTGCATGATGGATAACTAATGCCACAGACACACACTGAAGATATGTCATACTTATTGCTTTCCACTGCAAAAATGATTATGCGAACGTGCCTCAGTGCTATATATTGCCTGTCTTTTTAATGATTCTTACAAAAGAGATAATTTCCCTAAACATTAAGCAGATGGTAATAATAATGAAGAGGCAGAGTGCTTGCTATGAGGTAGGAACTAAACTTTTGTCACGTTTCAACGTGTTAACGTGCAACTATTGATTATGTTTTATTATTTTTGTTATTAAATGCCAATCCTTTTGAGAGAACAAGTAAATATGTAATCCGGATAAGACATCCGACTGTACTGAGCGAACAAATAGATAAAACAAGAGGATATCAGTCATAATTCTTGGTGATGGTCTATTGTTTCGGCTGTCAATTCAGAGTACTTTGCGGTCGTGTGTTGCAGTTTTATACAATTCATTGCCAGACATTTTTTGAGCTTACGGAATTATGCGACTGAACCGTCTTTCTTGGTAAAACATTCCGAGTTCCTCATAAATCATGCGTGTGTTGCGCAGTTCGTTTCAATGGAGCCATCTGCGGAGTACTATAAAAAGTGAGCGTGATGTTTATGCTAATGTGGTCTTGAACTTTGCGCCCAAATTGGAAACAGCATGTCACACACTTCGAGGAGTTTGTGCTTTGTCAACCAGCCGCCATGCATATTTAACGGGTAAGAATCGAATTTAAAATCCACAGTTAAAGAATAAAAGACCAACTTGATGTCACTTGCTATTTTATTTCACTTCTTATGTGCTCAACATGTTTCAAACATTAATATATCCATCATCAGGAGCTTACGACTTTGCTGTTGAATTACCACATCGGTTGTTGTGTTCTCGGTTCGTTGTGTGTACACTTCTCAAATCCAGCCGCACCAAATCTCAAACAGGGTATTCTTTTTATATATTTAGTCAACAAATATATTTAATTATTTTTTTAGATTTTCTCTCACCATCTTCGTTTATTCCTCCACAAAATGTCGTGTATTTCCTAATATTACACTTCTTGGTTCATAAAATATTCACATTTTACATAAATGGTGTGCTAAACTGTAAATGTCCAGCTCCAGGGCTAAAGGGTTAAGAACATAAAAGAAGAATACGTAGTTCTTGGTATGAACTATGCATTGTGGTATAGTTTACACTTAGTTTGCAACTAAATATCTGTCCACGTACAATCATTTCTTTCTTAAATATATAGCGAATCCATGTGCTGAGTAGTAATGCGCCATCCACATTAAAGCACTCCAGACTGAACCTGTTTACCTAATTTCAGCTTTCAAACAAGTAATATTGATTAATGTTTATAACATGGGTCTCCCACCAGCGGCCCGCGGTTACATTTGCAAGTTGTGTATGTGCTAGAAATTACACAATAATGAAGATCGTTAGGTGTACCGCTTGCTGCTATTTTTCCACGTGCGGCACGTGAACCAACCCGCAATAATACACGTGGCTGTTTGCCGCAAAGATTTTGGAGGCCCTTGGTTTCAACTATTCTATATTTAATTTATTATGCACAGTTGACGAAGATATTCTCCTACACAAAGAATGAGAATGCCTTTGTGATAATAATCTCCCTGAAGATGGTTAAGGTTAGCCGAAACGTGTAGCAAGATACACTATATAATAATAAGAAGTGTATATTGCTATTATAATGCAGTTAGTTGGAGTAAAGAAAAAGTTAATATTTCTTTTACACTAAATATGTATAACACGAAATTCATTCATCCACATTTCTTACCCCCAAAAGACAAAAGTATTTTCGTTTGTAAGAGAAGCCCATAGCATGGTCACATCAAGATCCTTCAGCCGAGATGGTAAATCCGTTAGCTCAAGCAAAGTTCCACTTATAATTGTGGAATATCATTGTTAGAGTCTTGCGATGCATTTCAAGAGACGCTGACTCGCGTTTATCGCAAATATCTACCCGACCTGGCTTTTTTTGTTTTTAATTTAGCCTTCAAGCTCCATCCGTACTCTGCTACGAAGAATATTCCTTCTATAATCTTATGATTGTTATCCTTGTACTGTCTGCTATACACAAGACTTGAGTCGCTGATTCGCACCGTAAATGTATATGCTCTGTCCCAAAATCTCCCAGCGTAATCAAAGTAAGTTTCTAAAATTATTGTTTTGTAGGTTTTGACCCTGTATTACGGACAGTTAAAAACTTGCCGCCTCTCGAAGGATCGTTTCGCACTCGGCTCCAAACCGAAGATTAAGACACTCCGTGCCATTGAAACGACATGATGTTCCCACCAAATTAGATGGCATCACGTCTCACATCCCCAGGCATCGCCTTTAAAAATTGGAATGCTGCACTAAACACCTTTCATCCAACAATGTCTCTAATTCTGTTGCCTATTACGTGCGCTTAATTAGGTTTCCGGTACCCGAAATCTCCTTTCCATCCCGAAGCAGAAAATTCTCGTCTCCATCAGCTGAACTTGAGCAGAGAGAAGCGGCCTTACTTATGAAGTAAGTTCTCCTGTGCTGAAGTACAGCACGCAGTCTAACAACACTCTGACGGGCGTCGAAGTACAGCACAGGACTAAAAGGAAGTGCTTTATAAGATCATCCGCGCGGTCGGAAAAGTACGAAAAGTGACTATTAACTTCGTTATGTCTGTCTATTCATTTATCTCGTCCATACATGTGGAACAACTCAGCGCCCACTGGAAGGGTTTTCGCGAAATTTGGTATTTGAATATTTTTCGAAAATCTGTCCAGAAAAATGAAGTTTCATTTACGTCTGACGAGAATAACGGGTGCTTTACGTGAAGACGGATGTACATTTATGATAATATCTCGCTAGTTTCTTCTTAGAATGAGAAGTGTTTTATACCATAATTGTAGAGAAGATCAAAACACACATTTTATGTTCAGTAACTTTTTCCCTAAAATCGTGCCGTTTATGAGATAAGGTGGGAAAATAAATGTAGAGCCTGGCAGGCCACCGACGACAATATGACGCATGCGCATTGCATGCTGGATAACTAAGGCTAGAGAAACATACTCAGAATATGTGATACTTATTGCTTTTCCTCAGCAACAATGGTTACACGAACACACCTCAATGTTAAGTTTTTACATGCTGGATAACTAAGGCTACAGACACATACTCAGAATATGTGATATTTATTGCTTTTCCTCAGCAACAATGGTTACACGAACACACCTCAATGTTAAGTTTTTACATGCTGGATAACTAAGGCTACAGATACATACTCAGAATATGTGATACGTATTGCTTTTCCTCAGCAACAATGGTTACACAAACACACCTCAATGTTAAGTTTTTACGTATAGTGCCTGTCTTGTTACAGACAACAAACTATGCGTGGAAGGGCGGGTGTTATTGGACATGCACCTGCATAGGAGGGTGTCTTAGGCGCGTTCACAAAATTGCTATAAGTGACAATCAGCATCGTCATGTCTGTACTTATGGTTATCTGTCCGTCCGTCTGTCCGCATGGAACAACTCGGCTCCCATTGAAGGGATTTTCATGAAATTTATTTCAACATTTTTCGAAAAATCTGTCGAGAAAATTCAATTTGCGTTAAAATCTGGCAAGAATAGCGGATACTTTACGTGAAGACCAATACACATTTTTGATCAGTTCTTCTCAGAATTAGAAATGTTTCGGAAGAAAGTTGTAGAGAAAATCGAAACATATTTTACGTTCAAAAAATTTCTTTTTTCTAAAAGCTTGCCTTTTATGGGACAATGTGGAAGAATAATGTTGAACCGCACAGGCCACAGATGATAATATAGCGCATGCGCATTGCATTCTGGATGCCTAAGGCTACACAGACACTCATAGAATAAGTAATGCTTATTGTTTTCCCCTACAACAACAGTTGCACTAACGCGTCTAAGTGTTACGTTGTACTTGCATTGCCTGTCTTCTTAATTATGCATAAGATAAAAACATTAAGAGTTTCTTGTGGTACAAACGAAAAAATGACAGCTAACACTTTTAGGGCTTTTCGAATAATGAGCATTTTAACCCTTAACCCGCTAACGTGGAAAATATGGTGAGCTCCTAATAATGCCAGCAGATTGCAGATGGGATTTAACTCAACGTTTAAGGGGTTAAGAGTAGGGAGAATAAACTCAAAATTTTCAAACATAACTTAACTACATAACTAACTTCTTGAGAATAAACGCTTACAGTCTTTCATCTTATCAAACAATTACCCTTGTTTTGTGGACCTCGTTAGTTCATAACCGTAATCATAAGAGTCCATCCCATGAATCAAATCCTCATCGCCATGTTCTGAGTTTCGATTTAATTTTCTTCGCAAATGCCCCCATGGGGCTCACGTCTAATTTTCAAATAATGCTCTTGTGTATTTCTTATATCTTTCTTAAATGTCATATGCCCTGTCCATTTCGTACTTCTTGATACTATCGAATATTTTATTATTCAAATTACTTATACATTTCGAATTTAAGTCATCAACGAAACGCCAAATTTATAGGATATATATTCAGAGATTTAAGTTACGTGTCTTAAAGTCTCAAGTGTTTCTACTTCAGTTTGTCCCGCGCAGAAGTAGCGGTAGAAACAAGCCGTAAAAACAAGCGGTAGAAACAGATTTGTAGACGCAACAAATATAGTTGTTTTGGCGTTTTGCTGACCGTACATCTCATTATATTTATCTCAGTACTTAACCAACTTGATGCAAAAAAATTGGTTTCACAATAAGTTTTATATCATGCCTCTACATGTTTCGAGCACATGTGCTCATCATCAGGATGTCAAAATTCCATTACACAGCTCGAAACATGTAGAGGCATGAAATATAACTTATTGTGAAACAAATTTTTTGCATCAAGTTGGTTAAATACCGAGATAAATACACTGAGATGCACGGTCAACAAAACGTCAAAACAACTATATTTGTTATTTCTACAAATCTGTTTTCACACATTCTACACCATTTGATTTACCCTATTCATTTCCCTTTTATTATTTTCTTGCACGAAGTGCAAGAGAAAAAAAATTAATGTGGTAAGATTATGTGATTCCAACAGACCGTCTCTCCACTTATTTCAGCCACAAAATTGGTAGGAAGGTTTCGAATCATTTAAAGTTGTCTTCGATTCTAAATCATTGTTCTCAACAATCACCTATTTTTTACAAGAATACCAAAGTGATCTTGTTCTACCCTCAGTATCTATTAACCTTTTGGCGCCGGAATTAGTTTTTTTAATTTTAGCACTACCCTGTATATAAAATGTGAATAATACAGGAACCAAATACGATAGAATTATGAAACAAACTGCATTTTGAAGACAAAAAAAACGGAGAATATATACCATGTTAAAAATATTCAGTACCTATGTTTGTTGAATAAATATATAAAATGCAACTTTAGAGGTTAGCGGTGCGGTACGACCACTATAGTTGACATTAGGCGTCAAAAGGTTAACCGTGCAAAAACTGTTACCCGAAGAAGTATAAAACCCTTCAAAAGTTTTAGGACTTGAATGAAGAAACTTATTAAAAATGTAGATAATAAACTACATCCAGAATTTTGAGTGTAATTTCTAATATCAAATTCAAAGACAATCAAGGCATAGAAAATAAAGGACTCATTCTTTTGTCGGCAATAAATACATATAGGCGTCATTAATAAAATCAGATTCAAATTAACACGTCTGAAAATTACGCCTACGTCGCCCGATTACACACTGTCGCCCTTCGTTTGTTTTAGTTTCGACTTGGACCTTTACCTGACACATGGACATCCCTGTACCGATAGCATGTCGTCGATAGATTGATGACTTTAGCTGCTGACACAAATTCAGTAGGAGCCACGCGAACACATGCAATCCGAACTCCTCTCCGCTAATGGGATCCCTCGTCATCACCTCAGTTAACGTGGTCGACCCTTTGTACCACTAAAATTAGTGAACCCCCATTGGGAATTTGCAGACATGACACAGGCAGGTTTGTCACGGCCCGCCTCACTCCAAACATTGCTACTAGAACTAGCCACAGTTGCAGTACTGTATGCACTTGAGAACGGTGAGAGACATGGTAAAAGGAATGCCTATTTATTTATTTATTTATTGTGGTTTATAGATGCAAGTGGACACATCCTTTATTGAGAATGAGTAATACACACATTCCCAAGCAAGTATATAAATGCCTTCCTACAGGGAGAAGAAATGGAGATTGAAAGTGGAAACTGGGTCAAGCCTCGATGGCTTATAACCTTTATATGATTCATGATCAATAGATTAATGAAGTTTGTGTGTGTGTATATATATATATATATAATGATGGCACCAAAATTACACACACGTACTCTAAAATTCTTTTATACATACAATGAACTCCTACATTTTTCGGCCAACTGAGTGACCACCGTCAAAATTATAAAACGAAAAAGTCTCATAAAATGAAATTGCAAAAATATGAGTACCAAAATACATCAAAACCAATGCAAAGATGTGATACGATCATACAAAACAAGAGTTTAAAAAGTACCCAAATATGAGTTCCTGTGACAAGAACGTGTTTTTGCTGGTTGAATTGTGTACGTAGAGCGTTCAATTAGCAATTCACGATCCGAGAGAATTCGTTGTTTTGTGGATTGTACGGTGTGGTTTACCGCACGTAATATTTGTGTTTATGATAAAGATATAATTACTTTTTCTCCCCATGGCTTAACAGCCCCTAGTGGGCCAGGGCCTCCTCATTATCGAAGCTTCACCATCACATTCAGTGACAACACACAACCCTCACAAGAGAGAGGCATCCATGCCCCCGTCGGGATTCGAACCAACAATCCTAACAAACGAGCTGCCACAAACCCATGCCTTAGGCCGCTTGTCCACTGGAATCGGCAAAATTACTCACTCCTTCAAATATTAGGATTTTTTTTAAATCTTCCTTTTTACAAGGGCCCCCACCCCCCCCCCGCCCCCCATAACACCATTCGTGACGCTTCAAGTAAACCAACACACCAGTTTTACTTCTTCCCCACAGACAGACAAACAAGCCAAATGCACAGCTCCTAATCAGCCCTTCAAAAAAGAAGATGGAAGCTTAATGCTTTGTTAAATCGCTTTGTTAAATTTTGATATTACGATCATGGATTTTGTTATCTTACCAACAAGTTCACTGACAAGCAAATTTAGCGTTATTTGGGTGACTTATCAATAAGAATGGGATGGGCTTAGCATGTGGCAAGCAAGGCGGAAGGAGAATTGCATACAGGATTTGCGTAAGTAAACTTGAAAGAAAGAGACCAGTTGAAAGATCTAAGCATATACGGGGTAATATTGAAATGAGTATTGGAGAAATAAGACACGAGGACGTGACATTAATTGATCTGGCTCAGGGTAGGAACAGATGGCAAACTCTTCTAAAGAAGGTGATGAAACAGGGGATTGCATAAAACGAGGGAAATCTCTGGACTAGCGGAGGATCAATTATTTTCTACATAAAAACCATTCACCATTGAGTTAGTAACTTAGATATTTAGTCGCTAGTTAGTCAGTCTGTCTGTCTATCTATATATTTATAGTGTCTAGCAATATTAATTTAAAATTTATTCATTAATTTGAAGACGATTATGAAAGTGTTTAAACCGACTTGAATCGCAGCACGAGCTCGCTAAACTGTCAGCTTCGGAGTCCTTCACAGACCTTATATGAGCATTTGTGTGTTTTATATGCTGGACTCCCTCCGTCTGCAACTCGGCAGGCTGGAGTCACGTGCAAGCTGTGACCTTCTCCGCCACCCCGTGACCCTAAACTACATCCCCTGTCCGTTCATCCCTCATACCCGTTTCCCGCCCATGCAGCATCCACAGAACCGCGTAATCGGATATTCAGAAGGGGATTACATCAAGCATGATTAATTGATTCAGAGTAGGCACAAAAATAAATCTTGACTACTTAGGAAGAACACAGGCGTCACTTGTCACGTCAGAACTTGGTGACTTTCTTCTGCTGTACAAAGTGAGTCGATAAGAGGGGGGCGCGGTGCTTGTTGCAGACGCTACACTGGAATGGGACCGCGTTCGGTACTTGCAATGGATACAAGGAATTTGTATAAACTGTGTCGACCTATTTAACTACTCAACTTAAAAAGCTACTTCACCCAAGTTTATTATTTTAATTCGTGTAATATTTTAATCCATTTATCCCCCTTACCCCCTCGTCGCTCTTGTGTTTCTACAACACACGACATACTTTTTACCAAGAATTTTCAAGTTATTCGATCCTTCGCAAATCATCCAAAATCCGAGTGGCCTGAAAGTAAAGGGAGTTAATTTTTTGTTCAACTTTTTATCTCTAGAATCTAGTACGACATTTTGTCTGTATATCGAGTTATTACCTTTACGGTCCTCCAACATTTCAGAGAAATATTCTGTCTCTTCTAATATTGCAATATATTGTTTCCTCTATTCTGAAGATGCAAAAGGTAAGTTTTTTTTTCGAAACTTGGCATTTATCAAGCAGGCCACATGCCTGTCACATTCAAGAATACCGCAATATCAACAGCCACTAGCCTAAGAAATTCAAATACCCCACGTACAGCTGCTGAACATGCTGGTGATTTGGTAGGAGCCATTGAGTAAGGAGAAAATTTTGTGCATATGATATATTTTCGTATTGTTTCCTGAGACAATAGAAGAATAAAATTGAAAGGATGCTTATTTTAAAGTGGCTGCTGTTGGGGTTAACATAAAACACGTGGGAATTTTATTGAAAAAGTTTACCAACAAACCTTTCTCGAAATATTAACATTTCCGCAAAAACTATACATGTGTTTTTTGAAATCCAAGTGCATCTACCTCCAAGGTAGATGCATTTGGATGCATGAATTATTATTATTATTATTATTGGAAATGTTAAAATTATATTTTGTAAAGCCTCAGAGCTCAATGTAATATCTTTAATCTTATTAGTCAAATTTAAATTCAAGTCGAGGGAGCCCAGTGCTCCTTGAGAATCTTCTTAGCTGATCAAGAAATTTTGCTCATTTTCTGGAACCCATTGTTTCACTACCATCTTCACAGAACCGCCATTTTTTCCTTTTCTTTGCAAGATGGATCCATTCCATGCCCTCTCGATGTATTTCTTTAGGATCCATTTATTATCCTCCCACCTACCCCTAGATTTAAGCCGCATCTTTCTTTCAAGTTACATTATCTTAGTACTGTCAGTGTTACTGTAATTTCTGCCTATCAGTATACCTCACTATAGCTACAGCTATATTTATAATCCTGTATAATTTCTGTATTTATATTTCTATTTGTTCTTGTGTAATTTTATTATGTTCTCTTTGTTTTGCCTTGCATTATGTTCTTGTCTGACTTTGATTTATCTGCATATATGTAGTTTCTTTTTGTATTCGCGGTGTTTCGTGTTTCGTCATTACCCTGCTGAGTCAGTATATAAACATGTAATACACTTATTATTATTCTTATTATTATTATCATCATCATTATCATCATCATCATTATCATCATCATCATCATCATCTCCTTTATGCAGGGTATTTATACTTATATTCCTGAGAAAAACTATGTCCCTAGGGAATACAGTGTTGCAGCTATTCTGTTGTTACTATTCATGGTGCTTATATCGTTAGTT
>Ga0131853_10015789_pt1 | contig 13802 bp, 10 predicted proteins | sample TergutLab28metaG_FD_92764 | JGI IMG/M metagenome (GOLD analysis project Ga0131853, IMG submission 92764) | Labiotermes labralis P1 segment gut microbial communities from Petit-Saut dam, French Guiana - Lab288 P1 (version 2) (version 2) | ecosystem: Host-associated > Arthropoda: Insects >... | reverse complement strand
TTGCCTCCCAACCCCCCGTGGCCCGAATAACGCCTTCCCCATCCCCAAAATCCAACCCCCTTTCAATTTAAAACGCTTTTTTTTTTTTAAAAACTTAAAAACCCCCCCCCCCCCCCCCCCCCCCCCCCCAGAGTGATCTGCACAATTGCAGGGTTGTAGGGGAAGCTGACTCACCTGCCATGTGGGCTTATCCCAGCTCATTCAAATCAGTCACAAACACATTGCTCAAGAAACAGCAATCTCTCATAACCCACCAATACACAATTGTAGAGCAGACAGAAAAAACTTCGCAGATCCTTAACAGACCAACACGAAAGCATGTCAAGATTTTACAAAAATATAAAGACAAGCAATTTGTTTTGGTGGACACGACATTTTGATAGAAGGTGCGTTGGTAACCCAACTGTTTAGTAATGTGGGGATCATGGTTTGGCAAATTGTGTGGGTTATGACAAACTGCTGTTTCATGAGCAATATGACTCACACAGTACCTCTGAATGCAAGCAACCAGTAATGCAAAAATGTGGTGACAGTAAAGTTGTCCCTTTGCTTAACTGCCAAGTCATGAAGGTGCACTGAGAAATGGAGATAGAGTTCCAATCATTCTTAACCTATGGAAGTGAAATGTCTGGTTCACACCCAGGGGTCAGAATCCATGGTGGTCCTTCTACAGGAGGCTAGGTGGGCCCTAGATTCAGTCTGGAGATCTAGAGATGACAAAAATCACTGACCCCTTGCAGGGATCAAAATGCATTTCCTTGATCATCCAGTCTGTAGCTTAGTCATTATATCAGTCAAGTTCAGAACAATTCATTTACTCATTCATTAGTATTCAGCCCTAGAGGCCGGTCTGGCAGGAACCAGAGCCTGGTTATGGAACAGATGTGGCTCTTGGCACACTGCATCCTAGGCAAATTCAGAAAAATATTTAAAGAAAATTATAAAAATCACAAAATGCTGGGTATCTTACACATATATTTACAGTGTTCAAATTATGTTGTATTCACTTAAGAAAACATGAAACATACTTGAATCAATAGCCTGAGCAAAGAGTTCAAGACCCTCTAGTGGTTGGGGCTGCTCCGTATCCTTCCCGTCTGAAGAACCTTCCTTCAGACACTCCTCTGCCAGCTGCATGCTGCTTGTCATACTGCTCCACATGGATTCAAACATGGATGCACCTGATACAACACAATCACATTTATTTACCTTCACATCTACTGTTTGCATGGTACATTGATTGATTAATTGATTAACTGAAATAAAGTGAAATACCAACTTGATGCAACAATGTAATTTATTGAAGTTTCTTTAGCTCGACATGTTTCGGGCGCTTAAAGCCCATCATCAGGGGCACTAGATATTAAGATGCAGCATATGGTTTTCCCAGTTTGTAGATGGGCGGTGGTTCTGAGAGCCGCTGCGTAGGTCGTGTGTACGGTTTGGAAGGTGCCATGCAAGCCGTGCATTGCATGGCACCTTCCAAACCGTACACGCGACCTACGCATCAGCTCTCAGGACCACCGCCCATTTACAAACTGGGAAAGCCATATGCTGCAACTTAATATCTAGTGCTCCTGATGATGGGCGTAAGCGCCCGAAACATGTCGAGCTAAAGAAACTTCAATAAATTACATTGTTGTATCAAGCTGGCATTTCACTTTATTTCACGATGAAGATGCAGAGTCAAACAACCCTCAAATAACTGATTAACATTTGGGTTCGAGCCCCTACAGTCCTGATGCACCTAGGCCTTAGAAACAGGCCCTTTGTGTCCCATAATCTGATATCAGCTCAGGACAGCCCTGCTTCTTGTTGAAGTTCCAGATGGTCCCCAGGCAACTTTTAATGTCCTCTGGGTCCAAGAAAAGGGAACCCAGATATGCATTTTCTTTTTCTCTCCCAAGTCGCAGTAAACGAACGCCCTCCAGGTTCCCCAGCAGGGATACTATGGAGAGAGCTCCCCGTTTACAAGGCCTTTTTTTTACATATCTCTTAAATTCCTCATAAAAATATCCCTAAACAAAGAAATTTTTCCCCCCTCTCAAAGGCCCTAGGAAAAGAGTGTCCCTCCATGTTCCCCAAAATCGGGGCCCTTTTGGAAACAGATGCCCATTTCCAGACCCTTACTTAGTATACCCTTCAGGGTCCCCATTAAAGGAGCCCTCACTCCAGATTACCCTCACAGAGCTCCCTAAGAGCGAGATGCCCCATCCCTACAGCCCTCTCTCATTCATCTTACAAAGTCCCGTTAGCAGGGTACAATAACACTCCTAATGCCAAATCTATGGAACATCTTTACAATCATTATGACAAACTACTGTCACTGAATTTGAGACTTGTATAACCACTATAAAAAACTATTCAATCTCACTTCATATCCCTAACATAGGGGTGCACAAATCCTGGCCGCCAGGTCGCCATTTTGTATGGGGGCACCTAACATTTGTGGTGCCTAGACCATTGATGTAACTCACAGTTCTTTTATTTTTACTTGTTGGAAAATTTGAGTACCCTGAATTAGGACTTTACATTAAATTTCTCATTACAACAAATTATTTTAACTTAAATAATGCAAACATACCATACATTAACAAATAAAACAGTTAAAAATGTCTTAAACATAATAATAAAGGGCCTAAAAACAAGCATAAAAATTCTTTTAAGCCAAATGTATAAATTTATGATAGCAAGGTACACTCCCACAGACTTAAATAAATAAAAATTGTAACATTTCAAGTTATACATACACTGAAGCCCACAGGCCTAAATGTAAGAAGTGGCATACTGTTTCTTAAACAATCGAACACTGTTTATAAGACATAAGTCTGTGGCTGAGACACATACACCGTTGTATTATTTAATGATGCTGCCTCAGCTTCTAGGACCTTAAGAGCACTGATGAAAAAATTTTTAAACTTCAGTACCTGAATCCTGCAAGTTCATCACCATTATTATAATCCAAAATCTAAGCAACTCAAAATTCACAACCCACTTATACAAGATTCATTTTCACGGCATCAATAACTGTCTGAACCATAATTTTATACGTATTTTACAAAAACATATCCAAAATGAGATCTGATGTTTTCACAGCAATGACTAAGAAGAATCCTGCATTCTGAGTATGTTGAGATGTGACTATATGGTCCGAAGTTTTAGAGAAACATGTTACTTCCATGTTCACGATAGCAGACAAGGCCAGCAATTTCCTTTGAAATGTGCGTTCCAATCTACCAAACTACATGGCATCACATCCCTCAGAACAGTAATTGTCAACTTCTATACAGAACTCAATGAGTAGCAATAAGAAATTGTCATGCAGCAGTTTTTAAAAGGGTACTGTGGGATGGTGTAGTAGTTACGTTTCAGACTTGTAATCACAAGGAGTCTGATTCTGTCACCCAGGATACAGCTATCCTCACTCACACAGTTCTCCTCATTCCTTCCCTGAACATAAAATAATTGCATCTTGACTGAAGCACAACTGATTCCTTCCAAATTCTTCCCAATTCATTACTCTTAACACTCACTGCTACAAAGTCTGAGGTAATGAATACTGTTATAAAATAAACCACAATGCCTAAATAATGTGTTTTAAATCAGTGTTGCATTCAGAATTTTAGACAATGCAGGAAAAAAAAAAAGACTGGTGGAAGTAAAATTATACTTTCCATCCTGAATATGAAGTACCTCTCTCACCCAAAGCCCCACTCTATCTCCTTCTATACATGCTACATTATAATTGTTTTTTATCAACCTGTGTTAACAAAGCTTAACAGTGTCCCTGTTAGGGCCAGTAAACATAAAAATGCAGAAATTCAGTTAACAGGTGGGTAGTTTTGTACACTACAGCTCCTCCCATATTATGGTAATATTTTGTATACAGAGCTTTGGGAAGCAGAATACTCTGTCTTCATGACTAGTAGCTCTCACATGTATGTAAGATTTCCAAAATTAAATTATTTAAAACAGTGGACAGACTTTAGAAAATAATAATTATCATAACATCTTAGCTTGCCAATATATACATCCAAGTTCTTAGTGCAAACAAACTTACCACTGTCAGCCCTCTGTTTGGGCTGTATGGTCAACATTAGGCCGACCACTTCAACAAAACTTGAATCACTAAGAAGTGATGACCATGGGATGGATACCGACATCTGCGAAATGTATCCATCCACAAATTCAATAGGTAGATTCTGCTGCTCACCCAACTCATTGAGAGCCTACAATTAGAATACATGTGGTCATGTTATTTATAGCACAGTTAATATACCCAGAGACCCTGTTATCTAATGTATGCTTCAGTTTCCAAGAACAAGTGCCGTTCCGTAAATAATATCCAACCCCTTTTTAAGCAAACGCGTGTAGCGGTGTACAGTATGGAATTTGTGAACACCTTTATGTCTTTGAAGTCCATAATGTGAATTGTGATTGCTTGCAGAAATGGTCAGTCCTCCCATGCAATACATTGGTATTTATTATTTTGCTGTCTACAGTATTAAGAACATACTCCCAATACAAACTATCGTAATGCGTACCTGTACGTCCAATCTAACTTCAGAAACTGTGCCAGTACCATTGTACAGATCCACTGTCAGCTGATCCAAGGTCAATTTTTCCTCCAAAAATTGACCCAAATATCGCTGTAGCAAGTACCTGCACGCTCGCTTCTTTATGCTTTCGGACCATGGAAGGCCCAAGCACCACGGCATTTTGAAAGTATTGAACATTCAGAGGAAGTTATTTAAAACCTGCTACACTCATTGTTCGTCGTCACTCTTGCACTTGCTTCCACACGAATCTTTGCTAGCACATAAAAAATAGACGTGACGTCATTTGTTTTGACAATTATACACAACGCAGAGTAGTTTGCAATTTGCAGCACATGTCATACCTGAAACACACCACTCACGTTAATTTTTATATAAAATCATTTATATATACCGTACCGACCTTCTACATTATTTCCCCCACTCGATGCACATAAGCGAATTGAATTGCTATTGTACAAACGAGCACGGATTATATATCGCAAGTGCCCACAGCTGATAGTCATACCAAAGTTACATATTGTGTGTACTTATCTGTGCTAATAAATCACTGACAGTGACAACGAACGTGATTCATTGTTACAGAAATACGATACAGTGATAATAAACTATACACGTGTGTGACAGGAATCAATTCAGCACACAGTGGATTAATTTTCTGTCTTTATCGAAACAAAAATTCATTTTGTGCGGTTCCCTTACTATTGTCGTTCCGTTCGTGCAATGTACGAAATACTGTGACTGTTCTGTAACAACTGAATGGTACCCATTTATAGCCAATATATACGTAGTGATTTGTCTCTTGATATTTCACGTGGAGGTTATTTGTGAGGTCATGCCTGGTTAGTAATATTACGTAAAATAGTTCCGATTCTCGACGGTTATGGATTTACCATTACTCGAATGTTCAAAGATAAAAATAAGCACAATGACAAATGTTGTACATATAGCTTTTATTGCTGAAGTTGTTATTAGTGTTCATAATGACCTCAATACACATTTTGATATGTATGTGTGAGTTGGGCGTGCAGCTCATGTTATTGCGTTATAATGTGCAATTGCGTGGGTATGTCTTCCAGGGTCGTCTTACACCCGTAACGCTGGTCAACAAAAATTAACTTTTTTTTCGTCCCACAAACTTCAATATATGAACTTAGCAGTACTTTTTATTCTGAATTCAGATATGTATACAGAATTTTTCTATCAGGCAGGGTTTCAAGGATACAGAGGAATTTAAATGTGCAAAATAGTACTTCACGTGCTAATGAAACAGGCAGAAACTTTCCTCTAAAATGTAGAGGCGAATGATTTTCGCCGGTATTTGGCGTCACGTGCGTCCTTCTTCAGTGTCCAGCAATAGTCTGCCAACATACTTGGCGTCCACTTGCCCTGGTACCGCTTTTCCATAACCATAATGTCTTGGTGAAATCCTTCACTGTGTTCGTCACTGACTTTGCTGAGATTTTCTGGAAAAAAATCCAAGTGTGACTCCAGAAAGTGGATTTTCAGACTCATATTGCATCCCATAGTTTTGTACGAAGTAAACAGGTCATGCACAACATCCTGATAGTTGGCTGCTTTGTGATTTCCTAAGAAGTTCTTGCAAATCCTCTTAAATGACAACCATGCATTTCTTCCAGTCTCATTCAGGTCTTCATCGAACTGTTTGTCTTGCATCAGTTCCCTGATCTGGGGTTCTATAAATATACCCTCCTTGATTTTTGCATCACTCACATTTTGGAACCTATTCCTCACATATTCGAATCCATGGCCGGTCTTATCCATACCTTTCACAAAGTTTTTCATAAGGTCCAGCTTTATGTGCAAAGGGGTAGATAAATTTTCTCTGGAAGAACAAGACGAGGATTGATGATATTTCTCTCTCCTGGCGTCAGTGATGTTCGTGTAGGGCACAGTTTATTTACATAGTGATTCTTCTTGTCCCGGCTGTCCGACTCGCACAGGAGTTGCATTCTGAGTAACAGTGCCACAACCTTGATATCACCACATAACTTCCACTTAAATTCCTCATGCTTAATCTTTCCCAACAGTAGCTTCATGCTTTCATAACTTTCCTTCATGTCGGCTGCATGAGCCAAAGGAACGGAGGGGAATCTATTTCTGTTGTGGAGTAGAACCACCTTCAAACTCACTTTTGATGAATCAATGAACAAGCGCCACTGACCTGGCTTATATTCATGGCTAAGAACTTCCATAATGGAACAAACACCATTGCAAAACATGACACCGTCTTCCAGGGAGAAGACATCCTTGAATTCTTCATGGTGCCCATGGTAAAAACACACTAGTGTCCCGGTGCAGAAGATTTGAGCCCTTTAACCTGGAGCGAAAAGTGTGGGTGATAGAGAAATTCTGGAAAAATATTTGAATTCAGCATCCAATAATACATTAGAAACAGACATTTTTCCCCATGGGACAAAATCTTTGTTGACTAGTGTAATTTATGTACACTTTTTGCTAACAGAAGACCTGCGCTTATTATATGTACCATTAGAAAGAATTTAATTCGTAGCTGCAACACAACAGTACACCTCCTCATTTTTAGCCTGGGTTGATAGCTTGGTCATTATAATCTGTGCCAGAAATCTTAGATCTCCAGACTTCAATCCCATTCAGTCCCAGCATATTTATATGGGGTAATTTATTTATTTATTTTCATTTATTTCCATACATCCCATTTAGGTACATACCATGGAAATGGAAAAAGTCATGTATCGTCAGGCAACTTATAATTGGTATAACTAATATCAGGTAGGAAAGAATACTTGTCAGCTACAGTAATAACTTATATAAATTAACATTATACACAAGATATTAAAAGATTACATAAAATAATACAATAATTGTGTTTAAAAATCACAGTCCATATAGTAGGATTTACATGTCCCTGTCCTCATATATTTGAAGAATTCCTCAATTGAATAAAAAGAATGATTCTAATGTAACATACCTAAATCCTTACTAAAAAGTATGATGATATAACAATCTCTTGAAAGATAATTTGAAGTATTTCATATCATTGACCAAGATTTTTACATGGTAAGTGATTAAAAGTTTTAAAACCTGATATATAAGGTCCTTTATAGAATTCAGTTATCTTAACAGTTGGTAGATGAAGATTAGTGTTGCTCTTAGTTATGTGTTTATGAATTTCCCTGTTTGAGGTGAATAAGTGTTTGTTCTTAATTGTAAATAAAATTACTGAGAAAATGTATTGCGAATACAACGTCAAAATCTCCATGTTTTTAAAAGCTACCCTACAAGATTCCCTTACTCCATTGTTGGTTATGATTGTTACAATTCTCATATAATTGGCGATAATCAACTTAAAGGGTCTGCGACTAAAATTAATCAGTATCTTAATACTAATGTTGTGGTTTCTAGTTTCATCAAACCTGGGGCCAATATCAAGCAAATAGTGCACTATCAAGAAGGGGAATTTAAGTGTTTAGGGAAGAAGGACATAATTGTGGTTAATGGAGAGACAAATGACCTTGAAAATAACACTGAAAAAAAAAAGAGTGTCTTAGTCCATATGCTACAATTTGCTCAGAAATATACGAATACCAATATAATGATGGTGAACATCCCTCTTAGACATGATCTTGCAATGAATTCTTGTATTAACCTTGAAATTCAGGACTTCAACAATAAACTAAGCAAAAGAGCTCAGTTATTTAGCCATGTTGACTTGGTGGAAATGAACTTTAATAGAAAATATTTCACTAAGCATGGCCTCCACTTAAATAATGTGGGTAAAGAAGGACTAGCTAAAGTAATAGCCTTTCAAATTAACACAATCATTAAGTGCAGTTCGAATGACAAGCCTGTAATTCCCCTGCTATGGGAAATAAGTCTATTAATAAGAGCATTATTGTCAATACCACTCACATGTATAATCAAAAAACTGCTGTGGGCAACCCCTCAAAATTAGAATCTCCTTTAACTCAGATTTGTGACAGCCAACAGGAATTAATAGGATCTCAATGTATACATAGGGCCTCTAACAGACAGAATACAGCCACAATCTCAATCTCAAGGAATAGTGATTTTTTGTGGTGAATACTGGTACTAACAGCTTACCTAACTAAAAAACCAATCAAGCAAAAATGATTCTAAGCAGTTTTATATATAAAACATGTTAACAATGATGATATAAATAACTGATTTATGATCTACCATCAAAATATTGGGGGTTTAAAGGATAAAATAAATGAGTTCCTGCTTACACTATCTGCAGAAGCACACCATTTGATCTGTTTCACTGAACATCACTTAAAAGACCATGAACTAGTTAATACACATATTTTTAAATATAAATTAGGTGCTAACTATTGTAGGAAGAATTTAAAACAGGGAGGCGTACGTATTTATGTCCGTGAATCTTTAAAGTTTACTAATATTGATGTACTAAAATATAACAAGGAACAAGCTATAGAAATAGCTGCGATTCAACTTAATATCCAGAAAAGAAAGGTAATTATTATATGTATTTATAGGGCTCCATGTGGTAATTTCAAATGCTTCTCAATTAACTAGAAGTTGTACTTAATTCTCTTCATAAACATAACTCAGAATTCATTATGTGTGGTGATATAAATATTAACTATTTAGAATCCAATAATAAAAATAATCAACTAGACAATCTTGTAGATACATATAATCTAATTGACACTGTTTTCTTTCCTACAAGAATAGTAAGCAATTCAGTTACACTAACTGATAATATATTTATTGATAACAGAAGGAGTTATACTGTTAAACTTCGCTCGAATGGACTTCTGGATCATGATGGTCAAATTCTGACACTATTTAACTTACCTATGTCATGTAATAGTATAAAATACATTTATACTAGAAGAACTGATGATAATACTATAGCTGACTTTCAACTACAGTTAAGTTATGAACAATGGGATAATGTATTTGGGAACAACAATGTCAATGAAATATTTAATAATTTTTTCAATACCTACTTGAGGTGCTATTACCCCAGCTTCCCTAAAAAAGTAACTAAAACCCAACATAATTATAAACACTGGATAACAACTGAGATTAAGATATCCTGTAAGAGGAAAGGGGAACTCTTGTGTAGGCACGGTAATGATCCTAACCTCAAAACTTATTATAAAAGATATTATAAATTTATTTCTAATGTAATTCTTTCTGCAAAAAAAAAAAAATTACACTATAATAGAATTATTATCAATTCCAACAATTAAATGATAACTACCTGAAAAATTATAAATCATGGAAATGGGGAACCTAACCACTGTAAAAATACGATTTCTTTGAGGATAGATAACTAATCAAAACACAATTGCCAATATATTTAATAGTTATTTCTTATCTGTTGCTGACTCTCTTAATTTGGGAAGTAATTGCTAGTCTTCTATCGGGCGCCTCCCCCAGTGGCGGATAGGGGAATGCTCACCAGATATGGCGGGTACCGAGGAAAGAAAATACCCGGGGCGGACCAAAACTAGCACTGCTGCCTTGCAGTTTGATACTGGCGTATCAAGGGCTAGAGGAAGAAAACCTTGATCAAAAATCACCTGGTCTTCCAGGTTGGGGGTTGATGCAGCAGGCCATCCCCCTGCTTATCAAAAAACAGGAGATTGCTAAAAGCCCACTAGAAACACTCTGGATAGATGCAGCTTACGATGACATAAGCTACATAAGAGGACTATACGATTAGGCATGCTGAATGTACAAGGAATAAGAAGCAAAACAGGAGAAATTATAAAGGGTTTGGAAGAATTAAAACAAGACATCACGATATTAACAGAAACGAAGAAAAAAGGAAATGGAGTAGAAATACTAGGACCTTACTTACACTTTTATAGTGGAGATCCAAAAGGGAAAAGAGCAAAGAGAGGAGTATATATTTTAGTTAAAAAGAGATATATTACGACTTGGGAGGCAGTAAATGAAAATATGATAAAGTTACATATGAATTTATTTGGGAAGAAATTATGCATTTTAGGAATTTATGCAATACGTGATGACAAAAATGCTGTAGTAAAAGAAGATTTTTTGGGGAAATTAAATGCAGTAATAGTTGAAATTGGAAACTCCAGGGAAATTTTAATTGCAGGAGATTTTAATAGTAGAACAGGGGAAAAAATTAATAATTTGGTAGTGGGTCCATTTGAAGAAGAAGTAATAAATGATAATGGTGACAGATTGATAGATATATGTGAAAAAAATTCATTAAAAACTTTGAATGGATATTTTAAACACAAAAGGATACATCAGTACACATGGCACCAAGATACACAGGAGCTAAGATCTATAATAGATTACATTATTGCCAGACAAAATTCTGGTTTAAAATTTCAAGATGTAAGAGTATTTAGAGGAATGACTGTTGGAAGTGACCATTATTTAGTAAATGCAAAAATTTTGTTTTTATATGGGAAAAGCAATGCAATTGAATCAAGGGAAAACATAACAGACTGTGCAGTAGAATTATTACAATCACCAGTATACAATATAGGTAGCTTAAGGGATGAAAGTACCGGTTTTTCATATAAGAAGAGATTGGATGAGAAACTTGGAGAGGGTAATTTTGAAAGTACAGAAGAATGTTACCAACATCTTGTTAAATGCATTCACCAAGGAGTGAAAGAAGCATTAGGAGAGAAAATTTTGAGAAGTAAAACCAAGCCATTTTATTACTGGAATGAAGAAATTGGACAATTGGTATAAAAAAAAATACTTGAAATGGATTAGTTCAAAAGTCCACAGGCCAGGATAGAGCTTAGATGGATGCAAGGAAAAATTAGAAAAATAATAACAGAAGAGAAAAACAAAAGCTGGGAAAAGACATGTTCTACAGTAGAAAGCTACTTGGGTGGTAAATGAAGCACAGAAGCATGGAGAATACTGAAGAATTTAAGGAAGAACGAAAATGGAGGACAGTGTTTTAACCCCATACCTATTGGTAAATGGGAAACATATTTTAAAGGACTTTTAACAGAGAATAGGGAATGCTGTCTGAGAAAACAAGATCTTGAATTCAGTTTGAATGAAATAGGAATGGATACATTTGATTTAGATATAGAAATAGTCAAAATGACAATTAAGTCTTTAAAAAGTAATACATCATGTGGAGTTGGAGGAGTACCGGCAGAATTACTAAAATCAGGAACTGAGAGGTTATATGAGTTATTAAGACAAATTTCTTAATGCTGCTTAATGGTGATGAAATTCCCAATGATTGGAAAATAGGACATATTTCAGTTATTCATAAAAAAGGATAGAAGGATGAATATGAAAACTACAGAGGAATTAGAGTATTGAATATTTTTAGTTGATTATATGGAAAAATTATAAAACATTTTTTGGAACAGGAATTTTCCCAGATAGAAACAGAAGAACAAGCAGGATTTAGGGTGGGTCGATCTACAGTTGACCATATATTTTGTTTAAGGCAACTGATAGAGAAAAAGATGGCTGTTAATCAACCACTACACTTATTATTTGTAGATTTAGAGAAAGCGTATGACAGTGTGCCCCTGAAAAACTTGTGGAAAGCATTAGAACACTACAATATTAGTAACAGTATTATTAGGGCAATAAAGAGATTGTATGAAAATTCTTTTTCCAAAATTAAAATTGGAAAACAACTTTCTTCAGGATTTCATATAACAAAAGGACCACGACAAGGATGCAGTTTATCACCCACTTTATTTAAAATATATATTCCGAATGCTTTGAAAAATTGGCAGAAGAAATGTGCAAAGATGGGACTGGAGATTCAGGATATGACAATATATACAATGCTATTTGCAGATGATCAATTATTAATTGCACAAGATTATGACAATTTAGAATGCAGGACAAAGAAATTAATAGATGAGTATGAATTGTGGGGTTTAAAATTAAATGTTAAAAAACTAAATATATGGCCATAGGAGACACATCAAGAGATTTACAACTAGAAGACGGGAAGGGAATAATAAAGTCATGTAAATAAGTATACTTATTTGGGGGTAAGTATAACCAAAGATGGAAATCACGAGCCAGAAATTAATGATAGAATTAATAGAGGATGAGCAGCTATAATGATACTAAACAGCATTTTGTGGGACTGTGATGTGACCCCCAAAACAAAGACTCATATTTATCATGCACTAGTTAAAAGTACAATTACAGAAACATGGTGTTTAAAAGCAAAAACGGTATAAAAACTGAATTCCACGGAAATGGACTTTTTGGCGACGATCGGCTCGAATTTCCAGGAAGGACAAAATTAGGAACACTATTATGAAACAAAAAATGAATGTAACAAGATCTGTTTTAGACTATATTAAGATGAAACAACTAAAATGGTATGGACATGTTCAGAGAGTGGAAGAGGGGAGATTACCAAAAAAGTTATGAAATGGAGCCCACCAGGAAGAAGAAAACGATGAAGACCTAAAGCTACCTGAGCGGAAGGGATTAAAGGACTGCTGTAGGAAAAGGGATTAATAGAAGAAGACTGGAATGACAGAGACAAATGGAAGAAAAAGATAATTGTCAAATGGGCACAGGAAGATATAGAAACGTCAAACAACCTGCTAAATAAATAAATAAATAAATAAACATACTAATATAAAAGAACCTAACCCAATAAGCTATCTAATAAATAGCTTCCACCGACCTTTTCATAAAATAAGCTGGCATTATGCATCCACTTATGAAGCTGAAAAGATTATTAAATCCTTAAAATCAAAAAATACCAGTGGATACGATGAAATTTCTGCTCGAATACTAAAATGAAGTGCGCCATACATTATATCTCCGCTTACATATATCTGCAATACAATTTTAAATACCAGTATATTTCCTGATAGGTTAAAATGTGTCATTATTAAACAAATGTTTCCATGTAGTGGGTCCCTGTCACCACGGCATGGTGCGTCCTCAGGTTGCAGATAGAGGAATGGCCTCCGATAAGGAGGGCAGCTGCGAATAAATTGAATAAGCAGTCTCGGACAGCCGACGAGGGGTGGTCCTCCAGCTTGGGGGTTGGACAAGGTGCTAACAACCCTTCCCTGTAAAACACTTATGTTAAGAAACATTCACAGGTGGGATGCTTGCTCTGGAGACAAAACAATCCGGAGCTAAACTACTCCCCCACTCGGATCTCCAGGGGGGGGGGAGTGTTTCCAGGGGAAGCATCGTGCAGCAGGCAAAGAGGGATGAAAATAGGGACTTGGAATGTTAGGAGTCTGT